>CAFBMX010000006.1_pt1 | contig 156936 bp, 165 predicted proteins | sample 7269091 | NCBI WGS metagenome assembly CAFBMX01 (sample SAMEA6814077, study PRJEB35770) | freshwater metagenome | biome: Freshwater; feature: Freshwater reservoir; material: water | place: Czech Republic | collected 2017-05-23 | depth 30m m | reverse complement strand
CTGGCCGTCGCGCTGATCGTGAGGTTGTCGGCCCTCGTGTTGCTCGGCGGGAGCGGGGCCGCGAACTCCACGGTGGGCAGGGGCGGAGGGATCGCCCCAGCGACAGCCGCAGCCAGCGACATCAGGCCTAGCGCAGCGGTGAGGGCGACAACGAGAGACAGCAGCCGGATCGGCATGGCGGCGATGCTATCCCGCCGGTGTGCGGTGCGCGCCGGAGGCCCCGGGACCCGCCGCGACGCTCTGCGCATAGACCTCGGCCGTGCGGCGGGCGATGTCGGACCAGTCGAAGCGCCGCACGTGCTCGCCCGCCTCGGCGACGAGGCGCTCGCGCAGTGCCGCATCGGTGAGCATGCGCTCGATCATCACCCCCAGGTGTTCGGCGTCGCCGCCGTTGAAGCGCAGCGCGACGCGCTCACCATCGGGGACGACTTCGCGCAGGCCGCCAGTGTCGGCGACGATGCACGGGCAGCCGCTCGCCATCGCCTCGAGGGCGACGAGGCCGAACGGCTCGTAGAGGCTCGGGACCACCGTGAGGTCCGCGATGCGGTAGAGCGAGTGGAGCACGTCGTCGCCGATCCACCCGAGGAACGTTCCGTGCTCGAGCAGGCCGAGGCGCTCGGCCTGCGCGCGCAGCTCCTGCTCGTGGGTGCCCGAGCCGGCGACGAGGAACCGCACGTCGCCGAGCCGCGCGATGATCGGCGCCAGCGCGTCGAGCGCGAGCTGGAAGCCCTTCTCGTAGACGAGGCGCCCCACGAGCAGGATCAGCTGCTCGTGCGGCGCCGCGAAGCGGGCCCGTAGGGCATCGAGATCGTCGACGGGCTCGAGGTCGAGCGGGTCGATGCCGTTCGGGATGACCGTCACCTGCTCCTCGGTGAGGCCATAGATGTCGCAGACGTGCTCGCGCATGTAGTGCGAGCACGTGATCACGCGCTCCGCGCGGTTCGTCATCCACCGCTCGACTCCGTGGATCCAGCTCTGCGGGTGCTGCTCGACCCAGCCCTGATGGCGCCCGTACTCGGTCGCGTGCACCGTGACGACGAGCGGGCAGGCGAAGCGGGTGGCCAGGTGGTCCCCAGCCGCGGCGACGAGCCAGTCGTGGCCGTGCACGAGGTCGAAGTCGAGGTCGTCCCCAAGCGCGACGCCCGCCGCGAGCATGTCCGCATTCATGCGCTCGATCCAGCTGACGAATTCGGCGAGGTCGGCAGGTCGCCCCGGTTCGCGCACACGGTGGACGACGACGCCGCCGCGCAGCTCGTCAGCGGGCATCGTCTCGTCGCCACGCGTGAGGACGTGGACCTCGACGCCCTGCGCCGCGAGGTTCTCCGCGAGCTTGCGCACATGCCGCGCGAGGCCGCCCTCGATGATCGGCGGGTACTCCCAGGTGAGGATCAGGACTCGGGTCACGGCTCGAGCACCGCAGCGCGGCGCAGATGCGGCGCGAGGTGGCGCAGCTGCGAGTCGGGCGAGCCTACTGCGCTCAGCGCCTGTTTGAGGGCGGCGAGATGGCCGGCCGACCGCTCGCGCGCATAGGGCCCGGCGCGACCGAAGGTCTCCAGGAACGCCCAGTCGCTCGCCTGGAGCGCGAGCAGTTCGCGCAGCGCCCGGTCGGGGGCCGTCGCGGCACGGTGGACCACCTCGATCTCCGCCCGCCGCAGCGCCCGCGCGATGTCGGCGACCTGCGGCCCGGACCACGTGCGCAGGTCGCCACCGGCGCCCCACGAGGTGGGCACGTCGGCGTCCGCCGGCCACGGCTGCGCCTCGCCCTCGAGCGCGTCCAGCGCGTCGTCGAGTGGGGTGAGCGCGACCCCGCGCTGCGCGCAGGTCTGCGCGAATGCGCGCAGGAACGCCGGCCCCTCGTGCCAGTGATGACCGAAGAGCTCGGTGTCGAAGGCGAGCACGCTGAGGCCGCCCGCGGCGACACGCGCGGCGCACGCCTGCGCGAACTCCTGCGCGTCAGCCTCCACCTGCGCGAGCGCGCGCTGCGGGTCGTAGACGCTGCCGTCGTTCGCCCAGGGGCGGTGGTCGCGCGCTGTGCGACGGTGCTCGTCGCGGTAGGCGGCGCGCCCGGGGTACCCCCCCGCGCCCCAGACCAGGTCGATCAGCGGACGGTCGATCGGCACGAGCAGCGGGCCGTCCGCGCTGCGCAGCAGCGGCGGCGGCCCCACCGCCGCGGTGAGCCGCGGCAGCTCGACGCAGGCCGCCCGCACGCCCTCCTGCGCGAGCAGGCGATCGACCCACGGCTCGTGCGCGCACTCCGGGAGCCAGAACCCGCCGCGCCAGGCGTCCTCCCCGAAGCGCGTCCGGTGGCCCGCCACCCCCGTGCGCACCTGCAGTCGCGTGCCGGCGTCGGTCGCCAGCAGCGGCAGGATCGCGTGGGTCGCGCTGCTCGTCCATGCGGCATGCGGTGCCATGCGCGCGAGCAGCCCGCCGGGGCTGCAGCGCTCGAGCGCCGCGAGCGCGGACGCGTACTGCCCGGCCGCGCGCTCGATCTCGGCCGCGAGGGCGGGCTCGCCGGCAGCGCGGAAGGCGACGGCGTCGAGCTCATGCGATGCGGGACGCACGTCGCGCAGGAAGGCGGCACAGCGGTCGAGCGCACCTGGAGCCTCGAGCTGATCGCAGAGCACCGGGGTGAGCGAGAGCGTGAGCGGCACGCCGCCATCGAGCAGGTCGAGCACCGGCAGGTACGAGGTCGCCACCGCCTCCCAGAGCCATTCCTCGCCGAACGGCCAGGTCCCGAAGCCCTCGACGTAGGGCATGTGCGTGTGCAGCACGACGCTGATGCGGCCGGGGACGGACATCGCGGAATCAGGGGCGACAGACGGCGAGCAGGTCGAGTGCCCCGCGCAGGTCGGGGCGCTCGCGCTCGCTCACGAGGGCGAAGTCGCGGGTCGAGATGGCGGGGACGAAGCGGCGATAGAAGCGCCCGGTGATGCCGAGCCGCCGATGGACCGTGTCCCACCCGAGCCGCTGGATCACCACCTCGTGGATGCGCAGCCGGCGGGCGTGGAAGAGGCCGAAGAGCTCGACGCTGCCGAACGACCCGCGGCAGAGGTCGCGGAACTCGTCGGGGCGGTACTCGTGCACATGCCACGGGTTGCCGCTGCGCTCCGCCCCATCGGGCGCGAGCGTGAGGACGTTCGGCGTCGAGACGTAGACCGCGGGGCTCGCGCTCGCTGCGACGAGCTGCCCGCAGTGATCGAGGATCTCACCGGGGTTCGTGACGTGCTCGATCGTCTGCAGGAAGACGACGGCGTCGCACGGCTCGGCGAACGTGTCGATGAGCGTGCGCTCGAAGCGCAGGCCGGGCCGGGTGTAGCGCAGCCGCGCGTGCTCGAACGCCTCCGGGTTGGCGTCGACACCGACGACCGACCCCGCCGTGCCCGCGAGCACCGCGCTGCCGTAGCCCTCGCCGCAGGCCAGGTCGACCACCCGCAGCCCGGCCGTCCGCGCCGCGATCCACTCATAGACGACGAGGTGGCGCTGGTACCAGTAGTTCTCCTCGGGGACGTCCGGCAGCGTGCGCTCGCCGGTGAGCTCGAGCGGTGGGACACCGTCCGGCTGCCCCGTCTGGAAGATGCGCGGCGCCGTCGGGTCGGTGCGCTCGGGGGCGTCCTCGGCCATGCGCGTGACGCTATCGCGGGCGCTCAGGCCGCGACCCGCACCATGCCGCCACGGCTCGGTGCGGAGGTGATGAAGCGCGGGACCGGCGACTCGTCGCCACCGACCGGCTCGAGATGGACGGCGCGGGCGACCGCCTGCAGCACGACCTCCATCTCCTGGAGCGCGAAGCTCGCGCCGATGCAGCGCCGCACCCCTCCGCCGAAGGGAATCCAGGTGTAGGTGCCGGGCGTGACACCGAGCCAGCGCTCCGGGCGGAACGCGAGCGGGTCGGGATAGATGTCGCCGCGCCGGTGGACGAGGACGATGCTCGGGGCGAGCACGACGCCCTTCGGGTAGACGACGCCGCCGACCTCGAGCGGAGCCTGGAGCGTGCGCAGCACGTTGTTGAGGACCGGGCGCAGGCGCAGCGTCTCCCGGCACACCGCCTCCGCGTACGCGCGCTGCGCGCCGCCGCGGGCCTCCGCCTCGAGCTGTGCGAGTGCCGCCGGGGCGCGCGTGAGACGCTCGAACGCCCAGGAGAGCGCGGTCGCCGTGGTCTCGTGGCCGGCGACCATGAGCGTCATCAGCTGATCTCGCAGCTCGGCATCGGTGAGGCCGGTGCCGTCCTCGTCGCGGGCGAGCAGGAGCATCGAGAGGACGTCCTCGCGGTCCTCAAGGCCCCCACTGCCGCGTCGGCGTGCGATCAGCCGCTCGAGCTCGGCGAAGACCGGGTCGAGCACCCGCCGCTGGTGCTGGATGACGAACCGATTGTCCGGCCCGAACATCACCGACGGCAGGAGGCTGGACCGCCCGCCGAACCACTCGAGCAGGCCGGTGAGCGGCGCGGCCATGGCCGCGCGCTCGTCGCCTGCGTCGGTCCCGAGAATCGTCTCAAGGATGATCTCGAGCGTGATCGCGGTCATGTGCGGGCGCAGCGCGAAGTCGCGCCCGGGCGGGAAGCGCCGCACGCGCTCGGCCGCGATCCGCTCCATGCTCGCGCGCTGCGCCGCGAGGCGCTCGCCGTGGAACGGCGGCAGGAGGAGGCGGCGCTGGCGCAGGTGCTCACGCCCGTCGAGCAGCAACACGGAATGCGCGCCGAGCGCGGTGCGCAGGATCTCGTTCGCCTCGCCGGCGTGGACGATCTCCGGGCGCGCGGTGAACACCTCGCGGATGAGATCCGGGTGCGCGAGCACCGTCCACGGGCGGCTCTCGAAGTGCAGGACGAACGCGTCGCCGTAGCGCTCGTGGAGGTGCTCGACGTAGTCGGGCCCGGGACTGAGGACGCGGGCGAGCTGGATCGCCCGCGGCGTCCGCGGGCCGGGCGCCGGGCCGCGCACCGCCCTCATCGGGACATCACGACCTCGCCGCCGCGCTGCGGGGCGCGGGTGACGGAGCGTCGCACCGCGTGCTCCGGCGGGCCGACGGGGGCGAAGCGGGCCTGCGCGACGAGCGTCTGCAGCACGACCTCCATCTCCATCTGCGCGAACGCCGCCCCGATGCACCGCCGGATGCCGCCACCGAAGGGGATCCACGCGTACGCCGACGACGGACCGTCGCCGCCGAGAAAGCGCTCGGGACGAAAGGCGAACGGCTCGGGATAGAGCTCTGGGCGACGGTGCATGAGGTAGATGCTCGCGACGACCTTGGTGCGGGCGGGCAGCGCGTGCCCGGCGAGCACCGTGTCCGCCTCGAGCGTGCGCATGACGGCCATGACGACGGGCCGCAGACGCAGCGTCTCCTTCACGACCGCGTCGGTGTAAGCGCTCCCGCCGGCGCGGGCCTCGGCGCTGAGCCGGTCGAGCGTCTGCGGCGTGCGCGTGAGCCGCTCCATCGCCCAGGCGAGGCCGGTGGCGGTCGTCTCGTGCCCCGCGACGAGGAGCGTGAGCAGCTCGTCGCGCAGCTCGACGTCGGTCATCGCCCCGCCGTCCTCGTCGCGCGCGAGGAGCAACATCGAGAGGATGTCGTCGCGCTCGTCGAGGTCCGGGGCCGCGCGGCGCTGCGTGATCAGCCGCCGGAGCTCGACGTCGACTGGGTCGACCGCGGTGCTGCGGTGTGCTCGGGCGAGGCGGCTGTCCGGACCCAGCGCCGTCTGCGCCAGCAGCGCGGCGGGTCCGGAGAGCCAGTGGAGCAGGCGCTCGAGGCGCCGGCGCAGGCGGCTCGTCCCCGCTCCCTCGACGCCGAAGACCGCCCGCAGGATGACGTCGAGCGTGATCGCCTGCGTGTGCTCGCGCAGCGCGAACGGCCGGTCCTGCGGCATGCGATCCAGCGCCGCGAGCGTCGCGTCGCGCACGACCTCGCGATAGCGCTGCATCCGGTCGCCGTGGAACGGCGGCAAGAGCAGCCGACGCTGGCGCAGGTGCTCCTCACCGTCGAGCGTGAGCAGCGAATGGTCGCCGAGGACCGGGCGCAGGATGTCGGTGCCCGCGCGGAAGTCCTGCGGCCCCATGCGGAAGATCGCCGCAACCGCATCCGGCTCGCTGACCACGACCCAGTCGGCGTGCGGCTCGATGCGCAGGGTGAAGATGTCCCCGTAGCGGGCCTGACTGCGCGCGAGCACGCCGCCGGGACGCACGACGAACCGCGGGAGCTGCAGCGCCCGCGGCAGGCGCGGACCGGGTGGCGCCGCAAAGGACGTGGCCGTCGTCATAGGCGGCGCCATTCTCGCAGGCCGACGCGCGACGCCGATAGCCTGCGCCCCCGCATGCAGCCACCCGACTCCGCCGCCGACATCCGCGACGTCAACATCCGCTACCACGACGGCGCCGCGGCGGACTACGACGCCAAGTGGGGCATCGACTGGGGCGACGTCGGCAGCGACCAGGTGCTCGGCAAGGTGCGGCGCGCGCTCGGCCGCGAGCTCCCCGCCTTCGGCCGCTCGCTCGAGATCGGCGCGGGGACCGGCTACTTCTCGCTGCATCTGCTGCGCGCCGGCGTCGTCGCCGAGGCCTCATGCACCGACATCTCGCAGGGGATGATCGATGCACTCCAGGCCAACGCGCAGCGGCTCGGCCTGACCGTCGACGCGCAGGTCGCCGAGGCCGAGCGCCTACCGTTCCCGGACGCCTCCTTCGACCTCGTGCTCGGGCATGCCGTCCTACACCACCTACCCGACCTCGAGGCGGCGTTCGCCGAGTTCCACCGGGTCCTGAAGCCCGGCGGCGTGCTCGTCTTCGCCGGCGAGCCCTCACGCACCGGCGACCGCCTGGCGACCGTGCCGAAGGTCACGGCGACCGCGCTCGCGCCGCTCTGGCGGCGGGCGATGCGGGCCTCCCCCGCCCGCCCCGGACAGAGCGACGGCGGCGCCGCCAACCACGAGCTTGAGCGCCACGTCGACGTCCACGCCTTCACGCCCGGGCAGCTCGACGACCTCGCCCGCACAGCCGGCTTCGACGACGTGCGGATCACCGGCGAGGAGCTTCTCGCCAACTGGTTCGGCTGGACGAACCGCGCGCTGGAATCGACGGCGGTTCCGGAGGAGATCCCGAACGCCTGGCGGCAGTACGCCTTCCGGGGATATCTCGCGCTGAAGGGCCTCGACGAGCGCCTCCTCGAAGGGCGGCTCCCGGCTGGGATCTTCTACAACCTGCTGCTCAGCGCGCGACGCCCCTGAGCGCTCAGTCGGACTGCGCCGCCGCGCGGTAGCGGTCCATCGCCACGTGGCGCTCATGCGCGTGGTCGATGATGGGCGCCGGGTAGTGCTCGCCGATCACGCACCCGGCCGCCTGTTGCTCCTCGGGGGTCATCCGCCAGGGCTCCGCGAGCCGCGCGAGGGGCACCTCGGCGAGCTCCGGGACCCACCGCCGGACGTACGCGCCGTCCGGATCGAACTTCTGCTGCTGGAGCACCGGGTTGAAGATGCGCCGGAAGTACGGCGCGGGGTCGACCCCCGTTGAGGCGATCCACTGCCAGTTGCCGGCGTTCTGCGCCGGCTCGGCGTCGAGCAGCAGCCGCTCGAACCACAGCTCGCCGGCGCGCCAGTCGAGATGGAGATCCTTCGTGAGGAACGAGCCGACGACCATGCGTGCGCGGTTGTGCATCCAGCCCGTGGCGGCGAGCTGGCGCATGCCGGCATCGACGAGCGGATAGCCGGTGCGGCCCTCCTGCCATGCGGCGAGGAGCTCCGGGTCGTCATCCCACTCGAGCGCGCGAAAGCGCGGCTGGAATTCAAGGCGCGCGACCTCTGGATGCAGCAGCAGGACGTGCGCGTAGAAGTCGCGCCAGGCGAGCTGGCGCACGAATGCGGCGGCCCCCTCAGAGCCGCGGTCCATGGCCCGCTGCTCGACCTCGCGCGCAGAGATCGTGCCCCAGCGCAGGTGCGGCGAGAGGGCGCTCGACCCGCCGGTGAGATCGTCGTGACGGTCGCCGTACGCGTCCACGGGCCCATCGATCCAGGCGCCGAGCGCCGCGCGGGCCGCGGGCTCGCCGGGTGCGCAGATCGCCTCTGTGAGGAGGTCGCCGAGCGCGGGGCCATCGGGGAGTGCGCCCCGATCGAGCCCGTCGGGCAGGCGCAGCGCCGCGGGCGCGTCCTCGACCGCCCGGCGCGGCAGCTCGCGCTGCGCCTTCCAGAATGGCGTGAAGACGGTGTACGGCTTGCCGGTCTTCGTCCGCGGCCGGCCGATGTCGGCGCAGTACGTCCCCGGGCAGGATGTCGCGGCGACACCGGCGGCCTCGAGCAGGGTGCGCACCTGCCGGTCACGCCCGCGGGCGAATGGTGAGACGTCGCTGGCCCAGAGGACCTCGGCGGCGCCGAGCTGCGCGGCGAGCTCGGGCACCACGTCCTCCGGCGCGCCCTCGCGGACGACGAGGCCGGCACCGCGGGCGGTGAGCTCGCCATCGAGCGCCGCGAGGCAGCCGCGCAGGAAAGCGTTGCGCGGGGCGCTCGCGAAGCGCCCGTCGAGCAGCCGCTGGTCGAGGACGAAGAGGGGCACGACGCGGTCGTGTTCGCGCGCGGCGCGAGCGAGAGCGGGGTGGTCATGGACGCGCAGGTCGCGCCGCAGCCAGACGATTGCGATCGAAGTCATCATCCCCACGTACGGGCCGAACGTACACTCGGACGATGGCTGACCGCCCTGAGATCGTCACGCCGCTGTTCCCCCTCGGCATGGTCGCGGTGCCCGGCGAGGTCGTGCCGCTGCACATCTTCGAGCCGCGCTACCGGGCCATGGTCGCTGACTGTCTCGAGCAGGACATGAGCTTCGCGATCGTCGCCGCCGGCGAGGAGGGCGTCGAGCCGATCGGCTGCACGATGGCGGTCACCGAGGTTCTCGAGCGCTTCGACGACGGGCGCCTCAACATCCTCACCCAGGGGCGCCTGCCGGTGCGCGTGGTCGAGGAGATCCACGACCGTCCGTACCCCGCGGCGATCGTCGAAGTCCTCGACGACACCGACGAGCTCCCCGACGGCGAGGCGGCGCGGCGCACGCGCGACGCGTATGCCGAGCTCGTCCTCGAAGCCTCCGAGCGCGCGATCGACCCCGAGGACCTCGCCCTGATGTCCGCGTATGAGATGGCAGCGACGGTCGAGCTCGGGCCGGAGATCAAGCAGCAGCTGCTCGTCCTGCGCTCCGAGATCGCCCGCATGCGCCTGCTCGGGCGCATCCTGCTCGCCGCCCTCAAGCGGCTCGACTACCTCGAGCGCGCCGAGGTCCGCGCGTCCTCGAACGGCGTCGTGCGGTTCGGCTGACGCCTAGGCCGCGACGGCGGCTCCGCCGCGCCGCGGATCGCCCGCACCGGACAGCAGACCGCTGACGGCGTCGCGCTCGACGGCCTGCACGCCGCCGAAGAAGAGATTCTGCTCGGTGAAGGGCGCCGGGCTGCCGGCGCCCGCGATGGCGGCGACGTCGATCCCCGGCTCGGCGTACGCGACGCCACCCTCGACGTGCAGCCGCGGCGCGGCGATCGCCTCGGCCGCGGACATCCCGTGGTCGACGACGTTGACGACCACCTGGAGGATCGCCGAGCGGATGCGGTTCGAGCCGGCGCTCCCGAGGACGAGCTCGACCTCGCCGTCTGCACCGAGCACGACCGTCGGCGACATCATCGACGGCATCCGCAGCCCGGGCGGGTCGCGGAAGAACCCGAGCGGATTGAGGTCCTCCTCGCCCATGATGTTGTTCAGGTGGATGCCGGTCCCCGGGACGACGACGCCGGATGACGTCCCGTTGCTGCAGGTCGCCGAGCACGCGAGGCCGTCGGCGTCGAGCGCGGAGATGTGGGTCGTCGAACCGAGGTTCGCGGCGAGGAAGCGCTGGAGGAACCCGGTCTCCGCGAGTCCGGCGGTGAACGCGGGCGTGCGCAGCTCCTGGACGTCGCGCATGACGGCCGCGAGCTCTTCCGGGCGCGGCGCGCGGTCCAGCGCATCGAGTCGGCCGAGCGCGAGCGCGAGCAGGATGCCGCCCGCTGACGGCGGCGGGTTGGTCAGCACCTGGCGCCCGTGGTAGTCGGCGCGCACGGGCTCGCGGGGCAGCGCGCCGTAGGCGGCGAGGTCCGTGGTGCCGAGCAGGCCGCCGCCACGCGTGACGTGCTCGACGACCGCGTCCGCGAGGTCGCCACGGTAGAACGGCTCGGCGCCATCGCGACCGAGCCGCTCGATCGTGTCGGCGAAGTCATCACTGCGGAACGTGTCACCCGCGCGCAACACGCGGCCGCCGGGCGCGAAGAGCTCCTGCGCCGCCGGCTCACCGCGCAGCAGCAGGCCGGCGAGGATCTCGAAGATGTAGCCCTGCTGCGCGTTGATCCGGATCCCGTCGCGTGCGAGCTGCGCAGCCGGGGCGGCGAGATCGGCGAGCGGCACGACGCCCCAGCGCTCGGCCGCGGCGGCGATGCCCGCGGGAGTTCCCGAGACCCCGCACGAGGCCGGTCCGCAGTTGAAGATCTGGCGCGCTCCGCCGAAGTCCACCTCGATCGGCAGGAGCTCGGCGTGTGTGGCGCCGGCATCGGCGCCCGGCGCGGCGACGAAGAAGTCGAGCAGCGTGGGCTCGGTGCCGGCTCCGGCGACGAGCATGTAGCCCCCGCCGCCCGGCCCCGTCAGCAGCGGCTCGAGCACCCACGAGGCGAGCATCGAGGCGAGGACCGCATCGACGGCGTTCCCGCCCTCGCGCAGCACCTGCGCGCCGACCGCCGCGGTCTGCGGATGGCCCGCAGCGACCATGCCCCTCGAGACCGTCATCGCAGCGGAGCGTAGAGGGCGATCACCCGCCGGCCCAGTGGACCGGCGGGACGCGAGCGATCCGCTATCGCTTCGGCATGAACTCGGGGACGTCGAGCTGCGAGACCCCGGTTCCGGTGCGCAGCGTGCTGGCACCGCGGTCGCGACGCTCCACGCGCGGCTCGCCGGCGGGCTCCTCCATCCGGCGGTTCGGCCGGACGCGGTCGGTGCCGTAGCGGGTGGCGATGACCGTCACCCACACCTGGTCGCGGAGCTGCTCGTCGACCATCGCCCCGAAGATGATGTTCGCCTCGGGGTGCGCGGCCTCGCTGACGGCCTTCGCGGCCTCATTGACCTCCCACAGGGAGAGGTCGCTGCCGCCGGTGATCGAGAGGAGGATCGACCGTGCGCCCTCCATGCTCGTCTCCAGCAGCGGCGAGGAGACGGCCTGCTCGGCGGCGACCGCGGCGCGGTTGTCCCCCGTGCCCATGCCGATGCCGAGCAGCGCACTGCCGGCCTCGGACATGATCGTGCGCACGTCGGCGAAGTCGAGGTTGATGATGCCCGGGAGCGTGACGAGGTCACTGATGCCCTGGACACCCTGGCGCAGCACGTCGTCAGCCACACGGAACGCCTCGACCATCGAGGTCTGCTGATCGAGGACGCTCAGGAGGCGGTCGTTCGGGACCACGATGAGCGTGTCGACCTCGTTGGCGAGCGCCTCGACGCCGACCATGCCGGCGGTCGCGCGACGCGTGCCCTCGAAGCCGAACGGCCGCGTCACGATGCCGACCGTGAGCGCTCCGACCTCACGGGCGATGCGCGCGATGATCGGCGCGGCTCCGGTGCCGGTGCCACCACCGGAGCCGGCGGCGACGAACACCATGTCCGAGCCCTTGAGCAGATGCTTGATGCGGTCGTAGTCCTCCATCGCCGAGGCACGCCCGACCTCCGGGTTGGCCCCGGCGCCGAGGCCGCGGGTGATCCGCTCCCCGATGTGGACGGTGACGTCGGCCGCAGACTGCTGGAGCGACTGAACGTCAGTGTTGACGGCGATGAACTCGACGCTGTTGATCCCGGCCTCGACCATGCGGTTGACGGCGTTCACGCCGGCGCCACCGACGCCGACGACGCGGATCGACGGCGTGCCCGGCCCGGAGGCGGGGCGCTCGCTGTCGGCCCAGGGGTTCTGCAACGGCGGCGCCTCGCGGCGCAGCGCGGGGGCCGCGGCGAGGATGTCGTCGGGAAGATCGGCGCTGAAGGCGCTGCGCAGGCGCTCCTGCGGCGTCGGGGTGCGCGGGTCGGCCTCCGGATCGGAGGTCAGCGACGGGTGCGGGTAGTGATCGCGCCCGGCGGCCGTGGCGGCCTGTGGCTCCTCGGTCACGCCCTCCTGCTGGGGGGCATCGACCTCGGCCTGCGAGTCGGCACCCTCAGGTGCCGACTCCTCGGGCTTGGCGGCACCGCCGGTGCGGCGGAAGAGTTCGGAGAGGGGACCCTCTCGCATGCTTGCGCGTGCGCGCTTGTCACTGGACATGGGGCGCCGCGACCTCCTGGTCGGTGGTGGTGGGGACGACGATGGGGACTCCGCCCATCGACGGCTTCGCGAGCAACTCCTGCGCGAGATCGCGGTAGGACTGGGCGGCGACGCCGTTGGGCTCGTACTTCAGGACCGACATGCCCTTGACGGGGGCCTCGGCGAACCGGATGGTCTTGCGGATGCGCGAGGCGAAGACGCGGTCCCCGAAGTTCTCCTCGAGGATCTCGATCGCCTCCTTCGCGTGCACTGTGCGGGTGTCCATGAGCGTCGGCAGGATGCCTTCGATCTCGACGTCCGGGTTGAGGTTCTCGCGGATCATCTGCAGCGTGTTCTGCAGCTGGATGAGACCACGCATCGACAGATATTCGCACTGCACGGGGACGATGACCTTGTGCGCCGCGGTCAGCGCGTTGATGGTCAGCAGACCGAGGCTCGGTGGCGTGTCGATGCAGACGAAGTCGTAGTCCTCGGCGACCACATTGAGCGCCTTCTGGAGTGAGCGCTCGCGGCCGATCTTCGCCGACATCGCGATCTCGGCGCCGGCGAGATCGATCGAGGCACAGGCCACGTCGATCTCACGCTTGCGGATCACTTGGCGGATCGGCATGTCATGGACGAGGACGTCGTACATCGACTCCTCGACCGTGTCCGGGTCGATCCCCTGGGACATCGTCAGGTTGCCCTGAGGGTCCATGTCGACGCACAGGACCCGGTGACCGGTCTCCTGGAAGGCGACGGCGAGATTCAGTGCCGTGGTCGTCTTGGCGACGCCACCCTTCTGGTTGGCGAAGGCGATGACCTTGGCGGTGCGCTGCTGGCTATGAGGCTGGGATTCCACAGGTGGGCTCCGGGTCGGTTGTCCCGTACTCGTGCCGTATTCGCACAGCCACCCGGGAATCCTCTTTCGCATCTAGGGTTGTCACATGATCTGCCACTGGGACGAGGTCGAGCCGTTCGAGGTTCAGCTCGAGCAGCTGCGCGGGCGACGGCGACGACTCGCCCCGGCGGCCGGGGCTCCGCGCCTCGGGCTCTCCCGCTACGAGATGGGTCCAGGTGAGCGCGCCGTCCCGCTCCACGTCCACGCCGACGAGGAGGAGTTCTTCGTCGTCCTGCGCGGCTCGGGCCTCGCAATCGAGAACGACCACGCGCATGCGATCAGCGCCGGGGACGTCCTCTTCTACGCCGCGGGCGACGTCGCCCACACGATGGTCGCGGGCGATGACGGACTCGACGTGCTCGCCTTCGGCTCCGGATCGGACACCCACCTCGTGCACCTGCCCCGGGCGGGGGCGATGTGGCTCGGCACCCGTTGGCTCCCACTCGACGGCCCGAACCCCTTCAAGCTCGAGGACGCCGTCGGGCCGCTCGCCATCCCCGAGCCCGGCCCTCGCTCCTCATCGACGCTCGCGATCGACGACGTCCCGGCGCGCCCGCGCAGGCGCGGCGACGTCGGCCAGCAGGCGCGCTACATCGGCCTGGCACTCGGCGCACGGCGCTCGGGCCTCTCGGAGACGACCGTCGACGCGGGCATGCGCTCGAACCCGCCGCACTGCCACAGCTCAGAGGACGAGCTCTTCGTCGTCGTCGGCGGCGACGGGCAGCTCGAGCTGCTCCACCCGAACGGGTCGGACGAGTCCTACCCCGTCCGCGTCGGCAGCGTCATCTCGCGCCCGGCCGGCACGGGCATCGCGCACTCGTTCGTCGCCGGCCCGGAGGGGCTCGCACTCCTCGGCCACAGCACGCTCGACCCGGGCGACATCGTCTTCTTCCCGCGCTCGCAGAAGATCATCATCCGCGGGCTGCGCACGATCATGCGCATCGAAGCGGTCGACTTCTGGGACGGCGAGGAGTGACCCGCAGCCCCGCCTCGCTCTTCGACCATGACCTCGTGGTCGTCACGGGCAAGGGGGGCGTGGGCAAGACGACGGTCGCGGCGGCGCTCGGTGTCGCCGCCGCCCGGCGCGGCCTGCGCACGATCGTCGCGGAGGTCGCGGCGCGCGACGACCTCACGCGGATCCTCGGCGGGGAAGACCGCAGCCGGGAACGCGAGGTGGAGCTCGCCCACGGCGTCCACCACACGTCGATCGACCCGGACACGGCGCTGCGCGAGTACCTGGCCGACCAGCTTCCGTCGCGCACGCTCGCCGGACTGCTCGCCGACAGCCGCGTGTTCGGTCCGCTCGCCGCGGCGACGCCGGGCCTGCGCGAGCTGCTGACGATCGGGATGGTCTGGGAGCTCGCACAACCGGAGCGCCGCAGCGCGAGCGCCGAGCCCTACGACCTCGTGATCCTCGACGCTCCCGCCACCGGCCACGGCGTCGCGATCCTCTCGGCCCCCCGGTCCTTCGCCGACTCCTCGCGCAACGGGCGGGTCGGTCGGCATGCCGCGACGATCGATGCGCTGCTGCGCGACCCGCAGCGCACGGCGGTCGTCGCCGTCGCGCGCCCCGAGGAGCTGCCGGTCAACGAGACGTTGCAGCTGCGCGACGCGCTCGGCGACGCCCTCGGGCTGTCGCTGTCGCTCGCCGTGGTCAATCGCGTGCTCACCAACCGCCTGACGGCAGCGGAGGCACGGCAGCTCGAGGAGTTCCCGGTCGAGAACGCCGCGGTCCGCGCGACGCTCGCGGTCCACCGCCGCGCGCACACGCAGCAGGCGCAGATGGCGCGCCTGCGCCGCGGCCTCGATTGCACGGTCTGCGGGCTGCACGAGCTGCCCGCAAGCGCGCTCGGTGCGGAGCAGATCAGCGAGCTCGCACGCGAGCTGGAGCGCGTCCTGTGACCCGGCACGTCGTCCATGGACTCACGGAGCGCCTCGCGGACGCCGCGATCGTGATCTGCGCCGGATCCGGCGGTGTCGGCAAGACGACCACCGCAGCGGCGATTGGCGTCGGTCTCGCGGCTCGCGGCGCCCGGGTGGCGGTCGTCACGATCGACCCCGCACGGCGCCTGGCCGACGCGCTCGGCATCGCGGAGCTCGGCAACGACCCCACACCAGTCGACCCGGCGCGCCTGACCGCAGCAGGAGTCGAGCTGCGAGGCGAGCTGTGGGCGATGACGCTCGATCCGAAGCGCACCTTCGACGACCTCATAGAGCGGCTGAGCCCCGACGCGCACACCCGCGACGAGATCCTCGAGAACCGGATCTACCGCCAGGTTTCCGGCACGGTGGCGGGGCTGCAGGAGTTCAGCGCCGTCGCGAAGCTCCATGAGCTGCACGTCTCGGGGCGCTTCGACGTCGTCGTGCTTGACACCCCGCCATCGCGCAACGCTCTCGACTTTCTCGAGTCGCCCGCGCGCCTGACCGGCTTCTTCGAGGGCCGCGCGCTGAAGGCGTTCCTCCTCCCCACCGGGCTCGCGGCGCGGACGTTCGGGCGCGGAACCGGGCTGCTCCTCGGGGCGCTGCGGCGCATCACCGGCGTGGAGCTCCTCGACGACCTCGGCGTCTTCTTCCGGGCACTGGGCGGCCTCGTCGACGGTCTGCGCGAGCGCGCGGATGTCGTCGCCGGGCTCCTCACCGACCCGGGCACACGATTCCTCATCGTCACCTCGACGGAGCGCGAGCCGGCCGAGGAGGCGATGTTCTTCCGCGAGCAGCTCGCCGCGGCGGGGATGCCGTTCGGCGGGCTGATCATCAACCGGGTCCTCGAGCCCGGCGGTCCGGCCGCGGGGGTGGGCGCGGCATCCGACGCCATCGCACCGGACCTCGAGCCGGCGCTCGGCGCGCGCCTGGCCGGCAAGGTCGCGCGGGCCTACGGCGAGGCGCTGGCGCTCATGGAGCGCGACGCCCAGGCGATCGAGCGGCTGGCGCAGCGCACCGGCGACCTGCACCCGGTGATCGTTCCCGAGCTCGAGGGCGGGGTCGATGGAGTGGACGCCCTCGCCGCCGTCTACGCTCGGCTCTTCGCGGTCTAGAAGAAGACGTCTTCTTCGACCGCGTCGCGCCGGGCGGCGCGGATGGTCGGCGGCGCGTGCTCCACCGACTGCTCCTCAAATGGCTCCGGGAGCCGCCGGCCGACGATCGCGTCAGCGATCCGCGGAAGGTCTGCGTCGAGATGGCCACAGAGGACGTCGCGCAACAGCGCACGCAGGTGGCCGGCAAGCTCGCGCACCAGGAGCTCGAAGTGCGGATCGACCGGGCGCCCGCTGATGATCGCGCGCTCGAGCGAGACGATGTGCGCGATGCGTTCGGTCAGCTGCGTGCGCTGCTGGGCCTCCGCGCAGAGCGCCGCAAGGCGCCCGGGCAACTCGCCGGACGCGGGCCCCTCAGGCTCAAGGAGCGCGCGCAGTGCGAGCAGGAGGTCGGTCAGCGCCTCGGCGGCGACCGGGCGCTCGCCGGCGAGCTCGAAACGGCGCAGCGCCCACGCGATCTCGCCATGACGCGGCGTGCGGCGCGCGACGAGGTTCAGGAAGGCGCGCAGCTCGTCTTCGTGACCCGGCGTGACGACGAGCAGCCCGTGTCCGGCCCCGGGAGTGCCGAGGGCGAGCGGCTGCCACGGCGCGTTGCCGGCGCGGATCCATGCCAGCGGGGCGAGCGCGACGGTGGCAGCGTCGTACAGGCGCAGTCCGAGGACCATCCGGCGCAGCTGCACATGCGCGTACGCCAGCGGCGCGGTGTCGTCGGCGGCAGGATCCCAGCGCAGGACCGCAAGCGTCTGCGAGCCGCCGTCGCCGCGCGCCCAGCGGGCCTCGTCCGGCGCGTCGCTGCAGGTCTCGCCGCGCTCGATCGAGAGCCCGTCCCCGAGGTCGAGGACCTCCGACTCGATCTCGATCCCATGGAGCACGGCGACGACGACGGTCTGCGGCATGTTGTCGCCGAGGACGCTCTCAAGCTCGGCGAATGCCGCATCGAAGCGCTCCTGCGAGAAGACGAAGTCGGTCGCGTCGCCGAACATCCGCGAGAGGAAGCAGTGCAGCGACGCATCGACGCGCTCGCGGCCGGGGCCCGCATGGATCCCCTGCGCCTCGAGCCACGCATCGAGGCGACCGGCCGTGATCAGCGCCTGGGTCGCCGGGAGATACGCGGGGAGGCGGCTGAGGACCGCGGCGTGATCGCGGATGAAGGCCCCGGTGAGCGGGCGGTAGCAGTAGAGCGGCGTGTCGCGGCGCCCTTCCTCGACGACCTCGAACGCGAGCTCATCGCCGTCGTGAGCATCGGCGGCGAGCTGCCAGGCGGCCTCAGTGGCGAAGGCGTGCAGGGCCATGCGGAGCGAGTTGAGGCGCATAGGGCCGCCGTTCGGCGGCGCCCCCTCGTTGTCCTGCCGAGCGCAGGGCCTGTTGCACCGCGCGGCGGCGTGGGCGCACGCATGCACGATGCGGGTGTTGCAGCCACCGTGCCGATCCTTCCAGCATGCGTCTGACGCTCAGGCTTCCGCTGCTCGTCGCGCTCCTCTGCGCCGGGCTCTGGCTCGCTTCGAGCGCCGAGGCCACGACGGTCGGCGGGCTGCGGTATGCCGCGGCGAGCCAGGCTCCCGCACCCGCGCCGGCGCCCGCACCGACGCCCGGGACCACCGGCGGAACCGACCCGTCGGCCCCCATCCCTCCGCCCGCCGATCCCGGCACCGTGATCCCCGCTCCCAAGCGCGGGCAGGTCGCGCGGCTGCTCCCGAACGGACTCGCCGTCGCTCCCGCGGGCGCGCCCGCGGTCGTGCGGCTCATGATCGACGCCGCAAATCGCATCGCGCGCACGCCGTACGTGTGGGGCGGCGGGCACCAGCGCTGGGACGACGCGGGCTACGACTGCTCCGGGTCGGTGAGCTACGTCCTCCACGCAGCCGGCCTGCTCGAGGACTCGCTCGTCTCCGGGGACTTCGTGGACTGGGGGCTGCGCGGGCGTGGCGCCTGGGTGGCGATCTTCGCCAACGAGGGCCACATGTACATGTCGATCGCCGGGCTGCGCTTCGACACCTCAGGGCAGAAGCAGTCCGGCTCGCGCTGGCAGCGCCTGCGGGCGCGCAACGGCGGCGTCAGCGTGCGTCATCCCGCCGGCCTCTGAGGCCCGCCCGATCGCGTACCGTTCAGGGTGATGAGCGACGAGCATCACCCCCACGAGGATCACGATCACGTCCATGGTCCCGGCTGCGGCCATGTCGCAGTGGTCCACGACGGGCACATCGACTTCGTCCACGACGGACACCTCCACCATCCGCACGGGGATCACGTCGACGATCACGTGCTGCCCGTCGACGGTGGGCACCCCGCAGCATGCGATCACGGGGGCGCCAGCGGAGCCCATGAGGCCGCCCACGTCCACGGGCCGGGCTGCGGCCACGAGGCGATCCCGCACGGCGACCACGTGGACTACCTCGTCGACGGCCGGTTGCACCATCCCCACGAGGGTCACTGCGACGATCACGGCGCCGTGACGCTCGCCGACTGACCTCCGCCCGGTCGCTCAGCCCGCAGCGCAGCGCGGGCAGGTCGCGTGCAGCACGATGTCGTGGCCGATGACGGCCCAGGCGCTGCGGTCCGCCGCCGCGCCGATCGCCCGCTCGAGTGCATCGTCGTGGAAGGGCAGCGTGCGGCCGCACCCGTCGCAGACGATGTGGTGGTGGTGCTCACCGTCGGCATGGACGAGCTCATACCGCCGCTCGCCCTCGCCGAGCTCGAGCACCCGCAGCAGGCCGGCCTCCTGGAGGACCGACAACGCGCGGTAGACGCTCGCGGTGCCCACGCCGCGCCCCTCCGCCCGCAGCCGGTCGGCGAGCTCCCCGGCGGTGCAGCAGCCATCGTGCGCCGCGAGCCCGTCGATCACCGCGTCCCGAGCGCCGCCGGCGCGGTGGCCCCGTGCCGTCAGCTCGTGACGGGCCCGCTCACCCCAGGCCTGCGCCCGCCCGCCACTCACGCGATCCTCCTGCGGCGCAGCCCATCCGTGAGCTCCCGCGCGGTCAGCGTCACGAGGAACATCCCGCCGAGGGCGAGGACCACCGCTCCGCCCGCCGCGATACCGGCGTGGTAGGAGACGAGCAGCCCCACGACCGAAGCGCCGGCCGACACCACGGTCGCGAGCAGCATCATCGGCGCGACCCGGCTGCTGACGAGGCGCGCCGTCGCCGCCGGACCGACGAGCATCGCCGCGACGAGGAGGCTGCCGAGCGCCTGGACGGCGACGAGCGTCGCCGCTGCGAGGAGGACGACGAGGACGACGTCGACGGCGAAGACGGAATGGCCGAGTGCCCGCGCGTTGAAGCGGTCGAAGCCCGTGGCGAGGAGCCGGGGGTGCAGGACGACGAGAAGCCCCGTCACCGCCGCGCCGAGGCCCGCGGCGAGCGCGAGGTCGAGGTCCGTCACGCCGAGCAGGTCACCGAACAGCAGGCCGCCGAGGCCCGCCGGCGCAGACGGCGAGAGCCCGAGCAGGACGCCGAGACCGAGCAGGCTCGTGATGACGATCGAAGTGGCGACGTCCGGCGTGAGCGGCAGGCGCGTGACGAGCGCGATCGCCACCGCAGCCACCAGCAGGCCGACCGCCCCGCCGAGCAACAGCGGCACGCCGAGGAGCGTGGCGACGACGAGGCCGGGCAGCATCCCATGCGCCAGCGACTCCGTCGCACCGGACATCCCGGAGACCACGAGCCAGCACCCGAGCCCCCCGCTGAGCAGGCCGAGCAGCAGCAGTTCAAGCAGTCCGCGGGCGACGATCGCCTCGCCGAACGGCTCGGTCAGCCAACCGATCACGAAGCCCCGCCCGGGTGGCCGTCGGTCAGGACCCCCGTCACGTCGGGGCCGAGCTCGACGAGGTTTCCGCCATAGGTGCGTTCGATGACCTCGCGGCGCAGCGTCGTCTGCGGCGGCCCGAACGCGACCTGGACGCGGTTGAGGCACAGCACGAGGTCGGCGCCGCGCGCCTGCTCGAGGTCGTGGGTCGCGGTCAGGACGCCCCGGCCTTCGGCCGCCAGTTCGCGCAGGACGACCTCGAGCAGCTCGGTGCTGGCGGCATCGAGGCCGCGGAACGGCTCGTCGAGCAGCACGATCGGCGCGTCCTGGACGAGCGCGCGGGCGACGAGCACGCGCTGGCGCTGCCCGCCGGAGAGGTTTCCGAAGGACGCATCCATGCGATCGCCGAGCCCGACGCGCTTGAGCGACGCACGCGCCAGCTTGCGGTCGGCGCGCCCCGGACGGCGCCACCACGCCATGCGCGAGACGGCGCCCATCAGCGCCACATCGAGCGCGCTGACGGGGAAGTCGAGGCGCGAGCGCTCGGTCTGCGGGACGAAGGCGCAGCGCCGCGCCGGGAGGTCGAGCCGCCCCCCGCCGACGTTGAGCTCGCCGGTGAGCAGGCGAAAGAGGGTGCTCTTGCCGCCGCCGTTGGGACCGAGCACCGCGACCTGGTCGCCCGCGCGCACCTCGAAGGTGAGGCTCGCGACGGCCGGGACGCGCGCCCCGGGATACGACGCGGCGACGTCGTCCGCGACGAGGATCGGCTGCGCGCTCATGGGCGCACCGCGCAGCTGACCGTCCCGCCGCTCATGCCGCGCACCACCGCACGGGCGTCGGCGGCGAGCATCCCGAGATAGGTCTCGGCCCCTGACCCCTGCGGCCCGAGCCTGTCGGCGTGGAGCACCTCCTGCGCGTCGGCGCCGGTATCCGTGGCGATGCGGCGGGCGAGGTCGGCGTTGAGCCCGGCCTCGGGAAACACCGCGCGCGCCCCCGTCCGCCGGATCGTGCGCTCGAGGCTCGCGAGGTCACCGGCCGAGGCCTGGGCGCGGCTCGTCGCGGCGGGCATCACGACCCCCACGACCTCGATGCCGTAACGCTGCGCGAAGCGACCGAAGGCGTCGTGGTCGGTGACGATCCGGCGCTCGGCGGCGGGGACGCGGTCGACGCAGGCGCGGATCGCCGCGTCAAGGCGCACGAGACGCGCGCGGTAGGCCTGCGCGCGGCGCGCGATCGCCGCGCGGTGCGCGGGCGCGACGTCGATCAGCGCGGCCTCAACCGACCGCGTGCCGGCGATCGCCACCTCCGGGTCGAGCCACCAGTGGGGATCGTCCCCGCCCGCTCCAGAGGTGGCGAGCGCGGCTGCGCCGACGTCGACGACCGGCGCATGCGCCCCCGATGCGCGCACGACATCGGCGGCCCACCCGTCGAGCCCCAGGCCACTGGTGAGGATGGCGCGCGCGTCCGCCACGGCCCGCACGTCGGAGGGGCGCGGCTCGTACTCGTGCGGGTCGCTGTTGCGGCGCAGAATTCCGTGGACGCGCACGTCGGGGCCGGCGATCGCGGCCGTCATGTCCGCGAGCTGCGTCGTGGTCGCGGCGACCTGCGGACGCCGGTCGGCCGATCCACCTGAGCCACAGCCCGCGAGCAGCGCGGCAGTGAGCACGAGGAGTCCCGCCGCCGGTGCCAGGCGGGGCGTGCGCAGGACTGCGACACGGACCAGCGCCACGAGCGCGAACGTCCCACCCGCGATCACCGCGATTGCGGCGCCGGGCGGCACATCGAACTCGAACGCCGCCCACATGCCGGCGGTGCCCTCGACCGCGGCGAGCGCGACGGTGGTGAGCTGCCACGCCCGCATCCGGGAGGTGAGCAGGCGGGTCGTCGCCGCAGGCGCGATGAGCAGCGCCGTCGCGAGGAGCGCGCCGACCGCCGCGAGCGATGCGACCGCGACGATCGCGATCAGCACGACGAGGACGATGTCGGGCGCCGACCGCCCGAGGCCCTTGCCGGCGAAGCCGTCGGCCAGCCAGCGTCGGCCCCAGAGGAGGTTGCCACCGACGGCCAGGATGGCCGCGAGCGCCGCGAGCCGCAGGTCGGCGGCGTCGATCAGCAGGAGGCTGCCGAAGAGCAGCCGATCGACGCTCGCGCCCGTCCCGAACACGTCGCTGGCGAGGACGGCACCGGCGGCGAGCGCCACGGCGAGCACGAGCGCCGTGACGCTGTCGGCCCCGGTGCGCCTGCGCGACGCGATGATCCCGACGAGGCCCGCGACGAGCGCTGCGGTGCCGAAGCCGCCGAGCATCGCCGAGAAGCCGACCCCCTCCGCGACGACGAGGCCCGGGAAGGTCGCGGTGCTGACCGCGTGGGCGAAGAAGGCCAGCCCGCGCAGGACGATCCAGGTGCCGAGCACGCCGGCCGCGACCGCGAGGAGGAGCACCTCGGCGAGGCCATCACGGAAGAACGGCAGGTCGAGAGCACCCGGCATCGAGTGCCCGAGGCTAGCAGAGAATGAGAATCGTTCTCAGGTGCCGTCGACGCCACCGACGGCCCCGCCCGGGCCGCCGCCGACCTTCAGCGCGATGGGCGCCGCGTGGACGCGCTGGTCGCCGACCCGGCCCGAGACGAGCACCCGGTAGCTCCCGGCGAGGCCGAAGCGCACAGGCACCGCGAACGATGTTCCCGCGCGGCGCGTGAAGCGCCGCTGGATGCGCCAGCGCCCGCCGGACCGGCGCTGGATGACGACCTCGATCGTCCCCTTGGGGCGCAATGAGCCGCTGAGCGTGACCCGTTCTCCTGAAGCGAGCTGCGTCGTGTCCGCCGTGACGCGCAGGGCGGGGACGACCGCCACGGAGACGGGCAGCGACGTGGCGTCGCCGACTTCGGCGCGCACGAGGCCGGCACGCCGCCATGGAGCGCTCACGACATAGTCGCCCTGCGCATCGGTGACCGCCCGCGCGATCGTGACCCACGCGCCGCTCGGCGACTGCTTGGCGATGCGCACCCGGCCGCCCACCTGCGGGGTGCGGTCGGTGCCGAGGACGGTGCCGCTGAAGGCGACCGGCCTCCCGTAGCCGCTGCGAGGCGTCGACGCTGCCAGGCTCACCATCGGCCGCAGCACGATCGGCTGCGCGTGGGCCGCAGTCCGTGTGCGCAGCGCGGGAAGCTGGAGATAGAACTGGTCGCCTGGGCAGTTGGTGCTGCCGACGTCGCGGTGCCCGCAGATCCGGGGCAGGGTCACGCTCTGGCCGTAGGGGTAGCGGGCCTGCGACCCGCCGCCAGAGACGACCACGGTGTCGCCCGTCACCGGGATCCCATGGAACGGCAGCTTCCAGCCGATCAGGCGAGCCACGGCGGCGACGGCCGCGCCGGGAGCCTCGACGTCCATGAAGGACCCCATCACCGAGATGCCGGTCGAGACGGAGTTGAAGCCCATCGCGTGCGCGCCGATGACCGGGAGGTCGATGCCGCCTGCGCGGCCCTCGAAGATCGTCCCGAAGCGGTCGACGACGAAGTTGTAGCCGATGTCGTTCCAGCCGCGAGTGTCGATGTGGAACTGCGCGATCGCGAGCACCGCGGCCGCCGAATCCTCGGGGCCGTAGGCGTTCGACGACTCGGTGTGGTGGACGACGGCGATCTGCACGTCACCGAAGCTCGGGTCGGTGCGCGGCTTCGCTGCGTCGGTCGCCCACGTCGCGCGCGGGACGATCGCCGGAGCGCCGGCGATCTGGGCGGTGCGTGCGCGGGCGGCGCGCGCCGCGAGCAGCGCGCGAGCGGGGGCCGGGACGTCGACGAAAGCGACGCGCACGGGGCCAGCAGGTCGCCGCGAGGCGCGCAGCTCGAGTTCGTCCGCCGCGCCGGTCCAGAGCGGCTCACCGGACCGCGGCGCGCCGCCGTGATCGGGTCCGTGACCGAGGCCGGCGTGGAGGCGATTCCATGCGCTCCAGCTCCCCCCGCGACGCCTCGTGCGCACGTCCAGCGCCGCGCCGAGCGCCAGCGGAGCGCGCACGCCGAGGAGGACGAAGGGCGCCACCGCGAGTGGCCCGGTGCGGCCGTCGCGACCGAACGCGTCGCGCGGGACCACGAGGTCGCGGGTGCGCGCCAGCGCGGGCTGCGGCAGGACGGAGCCCCGCAGGAGCGTCGCGGCGCCCGCGGCGGCGCCGAGCGCGAGCGCGCGGCGCCGGGTCAGGCCCGATGCGGGTGGTTGGGACATCGCGTCCCCCTTCCGCGCACGGTCGTCGGGTCCTTCCATGGTCACGGGAACATCGGGTGGGAACGCAGGTTGCGGCGCGCGAGCCAGGTCGGCTCAGACGCCGGCGAGCTCGGCGGCGGGAACATCTTCGCAGGTCCCTACGAGCCACTGCTCGCCGAAATCCCGCATGTCCTCGACGATCGGGAGCAGCGCCCGGCCCTTGTCCGTCAGCGCGTACTCGACGCGCGGCGGAACCTCGGGGAAGGTCTGGCGCTCGACGATCCCGCCCTGCTCGAGGTCGCGCAGACGCAGCGAGAGCGTCCGCGGACTGATCCCGGCCAGCGAGCGCTCAAGCTCCCCGAAGCGCGAGTGCCCTTCCGACAGGTCGCGGATGATGAGGAGCGTCCACTTGGCGCAGACGATGTCGGCCGTGCGGCAGACAGGACAGGACGGATCAGCAGGCATCCGCGCAACACTTTACCAAGTGAAGTGATGGCGGCGGGGCCGTCAGCCGCCGAGCAGACCGCCGAGAACACCGCCGCCGCCACCGCCGCCGATCCCGGAGACGCGCCCCTCCGACGGCTGGATCAGCACCCACCCTTCTCCGGAGAACGCCATCTGGATCGACTCCCCGGACGACTTGCCGATCAGGGTCTTCGCGCTCACGTCGGTGCGCAGCCCGGCGGTGACCCCGGACGACCACGTCACCGCCGCCTGCGCGTCGGCGAAGGTCGGGGCGGCCGCGACGTCGAGCAGGATCGGCGGCCCGTCGGTCACGAGGGCGACCCAGCCCGACCCGCGCAGCGTCATGTTGAAGAGCCCGCCCGCGAGCGCCCCGGCCGCACCGCCCGTTAGGCGCGTGATGTCCCAGTCGATGTCGGCGTCGAAGGCGAGGAGGTTCGGCCCGTTCACCGTGAGCGAGTCGTTCTCAAGCAGGACGAGATGCACCTCCTGGGCGGCATCGGCGAGGAAGACCTCCCCCGTACCGCGCATCTTCATGAGGTCGGCGCCCTCACCGGTCACGGCCTTCTTGATCATCCGGCTCATCCCACCGGACCCTGCGTGCTCAAAGGTCACATCGCCCTGGTAGGCGACCATCGACCCGCGCTTCGCCTGGATCGCCCCGTCGTCGAGGCGCACCTTCAGGAGCTTGGAATTCTGGAGCGAGAAGGCGTCAGGACCGCTCGTCTCGGCGTACTGCTGCAAATCCGTGCGTAGGGACATGGTCAAACCTCCTTGTTCGATGATCAGGGCCGGATGGGCTCCGGCTCCTCCTCTGTCCCGCGACGCCCCTCGGCGTCCGCGAGATCCTCCATCGTCGTGCCGCGCTTGCCGTCGGCTGCGACGAGCAGCTTAAAGTCGTGGGGGTTCGCGGCCGAGGCGATAGCCGCCTCCATCGTCACACGTCCACGGCGCAGATGCCCGAGCAGGGCCTGGTCGAAGCTCTGCATGCCGTAGTACTCGCCCTCCGCGATCACCTCGGGAAGGCGCCCCGTCTGCGTGGGGTCCACGATCATGTCGCGCACGCGCCCGGTCATTCGCAGCACCTCGCACGCGGCGATCCGGCCTCCCGCGGTGTCAGGCACGAGCCGCTGGGAGATGATCCCCTTGAGCGTGCCGCCGAGCATCGCGCGGACCTGCTGATGCATGTGCGGGGGAAAGAAGTCGATGAGCCGGTTGACCGTCTCCGCCGCGTCGATCGTGTGCACGGTCGAGAAGACGAGGTGCCCAGTCTCGGCAGCGGCCAGCGCCGTCTGAACGGTCTCCTCGTCGCGCATCTCGCCGACGAGGATCACGTCCGGGTCCTGCCGCAGCACCCGGCGCAGGGCGCGCTTGAAGGACGCAGTGTCCTGTCCGACCTCGCGCTGGTTGATGAGCGCGAGACGGTCCGTATGAAGGAACTCGATCGGATCCTCGATCGTCACGATGTGCCGCGCCCTGGTGCGGTTGATGTGGTCGATCATCGCCGCGAGCGTCGTCGACTTGCCCGAGCCGGTGGTGCCGGTGAGCAGGATGATCCCGCGCTCCTCCTCGGCGAGCTGGCCCACGACGCTCGGCAGTTCGAGCTCCTCGATCGTCCGGATCGTGATCGGGATCGCACGCATGACGATCGAGACCTCACCCCGCTGATGGAAGGCGTTACAGCGAAAGCGCGCGAGTTCCGGAACGCTGAACGAGAAGTCGACCTCAAACTCTTCCTCGAACTCGCGCTGCTTGTGCGGGTCCAGGAGCATCATCGCCACCGCACCAGCGGTGTCGGCGGACTCGAGCGCGCCCATTCCCGGAACCGGGAGGAGCTCCCCGTGAACGCGTGCGAGCGGCACCGATCCCACCTTGAGGTGGAGATCGGACCCTTCCACAGCGATCAGGTGACGCAGTGCGGCGTGGAGATCCAGCGACATACAGGCCCTTCATCGGCGGGAGTCCCCGCCGGGTTGAGCGGCGGTGTCAGGCGACGTCGCGGAGCTTCTGCGCCTCGGCGAGCGACTGGAGCTTCTTGAGGCTCTGGTTCTCGATCTGGCGGATCCGCTCGCGCGTGACGTTGAAGGTCTTGCCGACCTCGTCGAGCGTGCGGGGATGCTCGCCCCCGAGGCCGTAGCGCAGCTCGAGGACGCGCCGCTCGCGGTAGGAGAGATTCTCCAGCGCCTCGCGCAGCGCCTCCTTCGTGAGGATCTCGGCGGCGCGCTCGTACGGGGATTCGGCGCGCTCGTCGGCGATGAACTGCCCGAACTCCGACTCGTCCTCGTCGCCGACCGGCTTCTCGAGAGAGACCGGCGCCTGCGCGGAGCGCTTGATCGACTCGACCTCCTCCGGGTCGATGCCGGTCACGTGCGCGATCTCGTCGGCGGTGGGCTCGCGGCCGAGCTCGGTGACGAGCTTGCGCTCCGCGCGACCGATCTTGTTGAGCTTCTCGACCACATGCACCGGGATGCGGATCGTGCGCGCCTTGTCGGCGAGCGCGCGGGCGATCGCCTGGCGGATCCACCACGTGGCGTACGTCGAGAACTTGAAGCCCTTGCGGTAGTCGAACTTCTCGGCGGCGCGGACGAGGCCGAGGGTGCCCTCCTGGATGAGATCGAGGAACGGCAGGCCCTGGTTGCGGTAGTTCTTCGCGATCGAGACGACGAGGCGCAGGTTCGACTCGACCATCTTCTGCTTGGCGTCGAGGTCACCGCGCTCGATGCGCTTGGCGAGATCGACCTCCTCCTGCGCGGTGAGGAGCCGGACCTTGCCGATGTCCTTGAGGAAGAGCTGCAGCGAGTCCGTCGTCATGTCGGCGCGCAGGTCGAGACCCGTCGTGCGCTTCGTGCGGCGGCCGCGCTTGTCGGGGGCGCGCTCCGGCTCCGTCGGGACGGCACCCGGGTCGTCCTCGATGAGCTCGATCTCCTGGCTCTCGATCCACGTCGCGAGCTCCTCGCGATCGGACTCGTCGATATCCAGCTCCGCGGTGGCGCTCGCGAGGTCGGCGTGGGAGAGAACCCCGCTCGCCTGGCCGCGTGCCACAAGGGCCTTGATCTCTTCGAGTTCCTGTAGATCGGTGACTGACATGCGTATCCGTTTCGAGTTCCCCGGCACCGCGAATCGCGGGCTGACGATATGACGATGTGGCACCCCTGCGGGGGACCTCCTCAGGGTAGTGCCGTCGCAATTCATCGTCCGCGGAGGCGCACGACTCAAGGCGAGCGGTGTTGCTCATGTCGTACCCAACACACGCCATCTGGGGACGCTCGCTGGCGCCGGGATCGCGCGTACTGGCACAATGACGCCATGTCCGGTGCCGACGGGGACTCCCCCAACGACCCCCGCGAGGTGCTCACGAACCTCCCGCGCAGCCGCCCGCAGCGGGCGACCGCTCGCCGCACGGCCGCACGTGCGACGCCGCCTGCCGCACCCCGCCAGCCGCGCCAGCCGCGTGCCGACCGCCGGCGAGAGCCGGCGCGCCCGGAGCCCGCGCCGCGGCGGAGCATCCCCGCGGCGGGCTACGCGGCGCCCAACGCCCGACCGGGGTCGGCCGATCCGCTGACCCAGCTCGAGGACCTGATGCGCGCGCTCATCGGGCGCCTCCCGTTCTGACCGCCGGGCCCGCACGCCAGCCCATGACACTCCTCCGCTTCCCGCACGCCGTCCTCTGCGCCCTCTGCACCTGCGCCTTCGGCGGCGGCATGGTCGCGGCGGCCGGCGCCCAGTCGGGCGGGACGGAGGCCGGTGAGACGCTGCTCAGCGCCGCGCCCGCGCTCTCAGGAACCCCCACGACCTTCACGGGGACGCTCGGCGTCGCCGCGGCAGGCCGCGTGGTCGCCATCCAGGGTCTCGGACCGCGTCGCGTGTGGGTGACGCTCGCTCGCGCACGGGCCGACGCCGACGGGCGCTTCAGCGCCCGCTGGACCTCGCGGGTCGCCGGGCGCTGGCAGGTCCGCGCGATCGCGCTGGGTGGGACGGCGGCGGGCGGCCTCGCCGAGCCACCGACGGGCACCGTCACGGTCTATCGCGGGGCCGGTGCCACGTGGTACGACCTGTCCGGCTCGCGAACGTCCTGCGGCGTGCGACTGCGCAAGTCCACGATGGGCGTCGCGCATCGCACCCTCCCGTGCGGGACCCTGGTCGAGATCACCTGGGGCGGGAAGGTCGTCACCGTGCCGGTCATCGACCGCGGGCCGTTCGGCCGCGGCCTGCACTACGACCTGACCTACGCCGCAGCGAAGAAGCTCGGCTTCCTGGAGGCCGGCCGGGTGCGCGTCGGCGTGCTTCCCCAGCCCCGCGGCCGCACCGTGCCGCCGCTGCGCGCGTTCGCGCCGCTCCCGCGGCTCGGCGACGTCGCCGGCTGAGCCGCCCATGCCTGAGCCGCTCAGCATCGCTACGGCGCGTGAGCGCGTCCTCGCGGCCGTCACACCGCTCAGCCACGAGGACGTCGCGATCGCGCAGGCGCTCGGGCGCGTGCTTGCTGCAGAGGTGCGCGCCGCCGGGGATGTGCCGCCGTTCCGCAGCTCGGCGATGGACGGATTCGCCGTGGTCGCGGGCCCCGCCGGGCGCGAGCTCACCGTGATCGGCGAATCCCGTGCCGGCCACCCGGCGGAGGGTGTGCTCGAACCGGGCAGCGCGATCCGCATCTCGACCGGCGCCGTCGTCCCGACGGGTGCGGACGCCGTGCTCGAGCTCGAGCTCGCCGACGACGCGGGCGGCCGCGTGACCCTCAGCGCCGAGGTCGAGCGCGGGCGCAACATCCGCGAGCCGGGCGGCGCCCTGCGCGGCGGCTCCGTCGTCCTGGCTGCGGGAACCGTGCTCGGCCCGGCGGAGCTGGGCCTCGCCGTCAGCGCGGGGCACGCCGGCGTCCCATGCGCCCGGCGACCCCGGGTCGCCGTCCTCGTGACGGGTGACGAACTCACGGCGCCCGGTGAGCCGCTGGGGCCCGGCCACATTCACGACGCGAACCTCGTGTCGCTCGCCGCGCTCGTGCGCCGCGACGGCGGCGAGGTCGTCCTCGAGCAGCAGGTGGCGGATACGCCGCAGGCGTCGCGTGCGGCGATCGCCGCCGCCCTGGACATCGCCGATCTCGTCCTCCTCTCCGGCGGCGTGTCGGTCGGCCCGCACGATCACGTGCGCCCCGCGCTCGCCGCGCTCGGCGTCGAGGAGCGCTTCTGGCGCGTGGCGCTGCGCCCCGGCGGCCCGCTGTGGTTCGGGGTGCGCGACGGCGTCCTCGTGCTCGGGCTCCCGGGCAACCCAGTCTCCGCGATCGTCACCTACCTGCTGTTCGCGCGCCCCGCGCTCGCCGCGCTCGTCGGCGCCCCCGAGGCATCCACCATCACGGGCGTCCTCGGCGAGCCGGTCGCGCGCGACCCCCGCCGCGACCTGTGTCTGCGCGTCACGCTACGCGACGGCTGCGCGACGCTCGCCGGCGCGCAGGACTCTCACGTGTTGCGCTCGCTCGTACTCGCCGATGCGCTCGCCGTGATCCCGCGCGGGACGGGCGACCTCCCCGCCGGGACGCCGGTAGAGCTCGTCGCGCTCTGAGCGCCTACGCTGCTTCGAGGTACGCGACGACGCGGTTCGTCAGCGCCGTCAGCGCCGGTGCCGGCTCCTCGAAAGCGAGCGGGCGATCGGCGAGCTGCTGCTCAAGCCGCTCCCCGATCTCCGGGTCAGAGCGCGACGCGAGACGCGCCCCGACCTCCGCGGCGCGCCGCGTGACGAGCGGGTCGACCGTCCAGATCGCCTCGAAGCGGCGGTTCGGGTCGTCCTGCGACCCAGGCTCGGTGACGCCCGGCTGCTCCCAGGCGAGCAGGCATGCCGCATATCCGGGGGCGTCGACGACGACGGCCCATTCGTTGCCGAGTGCGTCCTCCGGGGCGACCGGGATCTCCACCGGGCCGCCCGCCGGACGTGCCGCCTGCGGAAAGTCCGCAAAGACGACCGCCGAGTCGCATGTCTGCGAGAGGCGCCGGTAGCGCGCCTCGACCTGGCGATAGAAGCGCTCCTGCTGGAAGGCCCCGACGAGCACGGGCGCTGCGGCCCGCGCGAGCGCCTCGTGCTCAATCGCACGGCTGAGGGCGACGAGCGTCGACTTGCGCAGGATCTGCGGGCGCAGGTCGGGTCGCGCGGCACAGACCGAGGCATAGATCGACGGACGGTCGGTGACCGAGCCGGTCTCGCGGGCGCGCTCGATCGCCGCGGGGACCGAGAGGCCCCGGTGGCGATAGGCGGCGATCCGCCGCAGCGTGTCGACGTCGCCTTCCGTGTAGCGCCGGTACCCGCTCGGCAGGCGCTCGGGGCATGGGAAGCCGTAGCGCTGCTCCCACATGCGGATGGTCCCGGCGGCGATGCCGGTGCGCTCTGCGACGTCTTTGATGGCGAGATCGGTCATCGGTCGGTGTGTCAGAGACCCCTTTCTGCGCGGGGCCGCGCGGACCTCCTGACTCCTGGTGTACGGACCACGGGTCCTGAGCGGTCATCGACGCCCCCCGGAAGCTCGTACCGTGTGCATGACCATGAGCGGCGACGCGCCCGGCACCATCCTCCTCACCGGCGCCACCGGGGCCATCGGCGGCGCGCTGCTGCCCCGGCTCCTTGCGGCCGGCCACCGGGTCCGCTGCCTCGTGCGCGACCCGTCGCGGGCGTCGCTGCCCGCAGCCGCCGAGGTGGTGCGCGGGGACGTGCTGACCGGCGAGGGCCTCACCACCGCACTCGACGGTGTGGCGGTCGCGTTCTACCTCATCCATTCGATGGGCGGCCGCAACCACGACTTCGCGGAGGCTGACCGACGCGCGGCGCGGACGTTCGCGAACGCGGCACGTGAGGCCGGGGTGCGCCGGATCATCTACCTCGGTGGGCTCCCCGCCACAGGCGCCGGATCGGCCCACCTGCGCAGCCGCGAAGAGGTCGCGGAGATCCTGCGCAGCGCAGCTCCCGAGGTCGTCCACGCGCGGGCGGCCATGGTGATCGGCCCGAGCTCCGCCTCGTTCCGGATGCTGCGCGAGCTCGTCCACCGCCTGCCGGTGATGGTGGGCCCCAAGTGGATCGACACGCGCACGCAGCCGGTCGCTCAGGGCGACGTCGTCGAGGCGCTCGCACGACTCGCGGAGCTCCCGAACCCGCCTGCGGACGTCGAACTCGGCGGCGCCGAGATCATCACGTACCGCGAGATGATGCTGCGCTTCGCGCAGGCCGACGGACGCCGCCGGCCGCTGATCGTCCCGGTGCCGGTGCTCACTCCGCGGCTCTCGTCCTATTGGGTCGGGTTCGTGACGTCGGTCGATCCGGGGCTCGCGCGCCCGCTCGTCGACGGACTCAGCGAGGAGCTGATCGTGCGCACGCCGCCACCCGCGGGGGTGAACGACGCGGCGCTCGACTTCGATGCCGCCGTGCGCGCGGCGCTCGGCGGCGCACCGGTGGGCGGGGCGTGACGCGCATGCGCCGCGCGCTGCGGATCCTGTTGCCGTTCGCCGCCGCCTACGCGGTGCTCTCGCGGCTCGCCACGCGCCTGCTCGGGACGCCGTCGAGCGTCGGCGACGTCGTGATCGGGCCGCTGCACGATGACACCGCCGTCGACCCCTCCGGGTCCGCTCGATCGGTCCAGTCGGTGGACCTGCGCATGCCGACCTCAGCGGTCGCGGCGATCTGGTCCCCGATGCACCTCGAGCGGCTCGCCTGCACCTACTGGCGCTTCCTCAGCCGCTGCACGCTCGGCCTCGTGCGCGTCGAGTACACGCAGTCGGAACGGTTCGTCGTCCTCGTCCGCCGCCCACTCACGCTGCTCGCCTTCGGCAGCCCCGAGTACGCGATGGATGAGCGCGAGGGCGTCGTGCGATGGAACATCGAGCGCGGCGTCCTCGTCGCCCGGCCCGGCATCGACGGCGACGGTCACCTTGAGATCTTCGTCCGGCGCACACCGACCGACGATCCGGCCTTCACGAATCTCCACATCGAGATCGAGGTCGCGAACTACTACCCGCGGATCGCCTCAGCGCTCACGCAGTGGGCGTACGCGGCGACGCAGTCGCGCATCCACGTGATCGTGACCTACGGCTTCCTGCGCTCGCTCGCGCACCTCGACCTCGCCGAGTCGAAGGTCGGCAGCCTCGTTGACATCACCGAGGTCCCGGCCCCCTCCGGCCCGGCACCGAGCGAGCGCGCCCGGGCGGCGGCCTGAGTCTCTAGCCGAAGCGCTCGGGGTCGATCAGGCGCAGCTTCTCGCGGTTGTGCGTCGCGTGCACGCGGCGCACGGTGCCCGAGCGCGAGCGCATCACGATCGACTCGGTCGTGGCGATCTCCGAGCCGTCATAGCGGACCCCTTGGAGGACGTCGCCGTCGGTCACGCCGGTCGCGGAGAAGAAGCAGTCATCCCCGCGCACGAGATCGTCGTGCGTGAGCTGTGCGTCGAGGTCGTAGCCGGCCGCGAGGGCTGCGGCGCGCTCGCCCTCGTCGCGCGGCCACATGCGACCGACGAGACCACCGCCGATCGCCTTGATCGCCGCCGCCGAGATGACGCCCTCCGGGGTGCCGCCGACGCCCCACAGAAGGTCGACCGGCGAGCGCGGACTGACGGCCAGCAGCGCCGCGCTGACGTCGCCGTCGCTGATCAGCCGCACGCGGGCGCCCGCCTCGCGGATCGCCTCGATGCCCTCCTGGTGCCGCGGGCGGTCGAGGACGACGACCATCACGTCACGAATCGGCACCCGGCGACGCTCCGCGACGAGGCCGCAGAGTTCGCCGATCGGCTTGTCGAGGTCGAGCAGGTCGGCGATGTCGCTGCCGCCGGCGAGCTTCTCCATGTAGACGCATGGGCCCGGATCGAACATCGCTCCGCGCGGGGCGATCGCGATCACGGCGATCGCGCTCGGCATGCCCCTGGCGGTGAGCGTCGTCCCCTCGAGCGGGTCGACGGCGATGTCGACGCGCGGACCGTTGCCCGAGCCGACCTCCTCGCCGTTGTAGAGCATCGGGGCCTCGTCCTTCTCGCCCTCGCCGATCACCACGACGCCGTCCATCGGGACCGTCCCGAGCACGAGTCGCATCGCATCGACGGCGGCCTGATCGGCTGCCTCCTTATCACCGCGGCCGACCAGGCGCGCGGCGGAGAGCGCCGCCGCCTCCGTGGTGCGGACGAGCTCGAGGGCGAGGTTGCGATCAGGCGGCGTGCTGGGGCTCATGGAGGTTCCGGGGTCGCGGACGGCGGAAGTGGGACGTTATCGGGCGGGTGGGCCGAACCGGACGAGTCCGCCGGAAACCGGCGGCCACCCCGGTAGCGTTCGGCGGACATGGACGCGGCCCGCATCATCACGGTCACCGACGCAGAGGCTGCCGCCGCCGCAGCGGCAGGCGCCCTCGCGGCGGCGATCGGCGCGGCGCTGGCGCAGCGCGGGGCCGCCCATGTCGCGCTCTCTGGGGGAACCACACCGCGGCGCGCCTTCGAGCTGCTCGGCCCGCTCGTGCCGCACTGGAGCGGCGTCCACGTGTGGTTCGCCGATGAGCGCTGTGTCGGCCCCGATCACCCGGAGTCGAACGCGCGCCTCGTGCGCGAGACGCTCGCGGCCCCGGGCGCAGAGGTCCACCGCATCGAAGGCGAGCTCGGCGCTGAGGCCGCCGCGGCCGCCTACGAGCAGCGCCTCGCCGACGTCGTCCTCGATCTCGTCCTGCTCGGCCTCGGCGAGGACGGACACACCGCCTCGCTCTTCCCGCAGAACCCTGCGCTCGACGCCGCCGGGCGTGTGGCCCCCGTCCACGACGCGCCCAAGCCGCCGCCGGATCGGGTGACGCTCACACGCGCGACGATCGACGGCGCCCGTGCCCGCCTGCTGCTCGTCACGGGCGCGGGCAAGGCCGGGGCCCTGGCGCTCACGCTCGGCACGCCCGACCGCGCGACGCCCGCATCGCTCGTGCGCCGGGCGCAGCTCGACGTCATCTGCGATCGCGCCGCGGCCGCGGGGATTTCCGGGTAACCACCGCCCATGGCGACCGACGCAGCCATCCACGACCCGCTGCTCCTCGAGGCGCTCGATGCCGCACGGGCGCGCACGCTCGCGCTCGCAGGCGCGATCGACCGCGGCGATCTGGAGCGTCAGCTTCACCCGCTGATGAGCCCGCTCGTCTGGGACCTCGCGCACATCGCCGCCTACGAGGATCTGTGGCTCGTCCACCGCCACGGCGGCGAGCCGCTGCTGCGGGCTGATCTGGCCGCCACCTACGACGCGTTCGAGACCCCGCGCGCCGTGCGCGGGACGGTCGAACTGCTCGACGGCCCGGGCAGCATCGAGTACCTCGCCGCCGTGCGCGAACGGGCACGCTCGGTGACGGCGTCGCGCGGTGCCGACCCGATCCTCCACGAGCTGGTCCTCCAGCACGAACTCCAGCACGTCGAGACGATGCTGCAGACGATCACCCTCGCCGGCCTCGACGGCTTTGCCCCGCCGCACCGCACCGCCGTTCCGGCATCCGACGCCGCCCACACCGGCCTCGAATTCGTCCCGATCACCGTCTCGCCGGCCGGCCTGGAGGTCGGTGCGGCGCCGGAGGGCTTCGCCTACGACAACGAGCGTCCGCGGCACCGCGTCGCCGTGGCCCCGTTCGAGCTCGGCCGCACCCTCGTCACGAACGCCGCATGGCTCGCCTTCATCGGGGACGGCGGCTACACGCGGCGCGAGCACTGGTGCGCGGACGGTTGGGCGTGGCGCAGCGACGAGGCCATCGAGCACCCGCTCCACTGGGTCGCGCCTGCGTCCTCAGGCGCCGGGTGGTCCGAGCGCACCGCGCTCGGACTGCGCCCGCTCGATGCGCACCGTCCCGCGGCGCACGTGAGCTGGTTTGAGGCCTGTGCCTTCGCGCGGGCGCACGGCGCCCGACTGCCGACCGAGCACGAGTGGGAGGCCGCCGCACAGTGGTCCGGTGCAGCGCCTCCCGCCGCGCACCTGGGGCAGACGGCCTTCGACACGGCACCGGTCGGCGCGCACCCGGATGGCGCAGCCGACTGCGGCGCCCTCGACCTGCTCGGGAACCTCTGGGAGTGGACGGCGACGCAGTTCGATGGCTATCCCGGGTTCAGCGCGTTCCCGTACCCGGAGTACTCGGAGGTCTTCTTCGGCCGCGGCTACCGGGTGCTGCGCGGCGGCTCGTGGGCGACCGACGCGCGCGTCGCCACCCGCACGTTCCGCAACTGGGACCTCCCGCAGCGCCGCCAGATCTTCGCCGGTGTGCGCCTCGCACGGTCGCTGGAGGCCGCATGACCCTCGACGACGGCGACGCGGGCCGCGTCACGGTGCAGTCATTCCTCGACCACGGCGAAAGCCGCACACTCGCCGAGGACGTGCTCGACGGGCTGACCCGCCCGCTCAAGGAGCTGCCCCCGAAGCACTTCTACGACGCCCGCGGCGCCGAACTCTTCGACCGGATCTGCGAACTGCCCGAGTACTACCCGACGCGGACCGAGCGCTCGATCCTCGTCGCACAGGCCGCACGCATCGCGCATACGACGCGCGCTGCGGAGATCGTCGAGCTCGGATCAGGGACCGCCGAGAAGACGCGCATTCTGCTCGCGGCGCTCGATGTCGCGGGCACGCTGCGCCGCTACGTCCCGGTGGACGTCACCGAGGCGATGCTCCGCCGCAGCGCGGCGGAGCTCACGGCGATCTTCGGAGAGCTCGAGGTCGAGGGGATCGTCGGCGACTTCGAGCGGCACCTCGCGCACGTCCCCGCACCTGACGGGCCGCGCATCGTCGCCTTCCTCGGCGGAACGATCGGGAACTTCGCGCCCGGCTCGCGCCGGCGCCTGCTGCGGTCGATCGCCGCGCTGCTGCGCCCTGGAGTCGATCACCTGCTCGTCGGGACCGACCTCGTGAAGGACACAGCGGTGCTCGAGGCGGCGTACAACGACTCGCGCGGCGTCACCGCCGAGTTCAATCGCAATGTCCTGCGCGTGATTAACCGGGAGCTCGATGGCGACTTCGACGTCGAGGCCTTCGAGCACGTCGCGTTCTTCGACCGCGAACACGAGTGGATCGAGATGCGTCTGCGCGCCACCCGGCATATGACGGTGCGCGTCGCGGCGCTCGACCTGACAGTCGAGTTCGCCGCCCGCGAGGAGCTGCGCACCGAGATCAGTGCGAAGTTCACCCGCGAACGGCTCACCGGCGACTTGGACGCGGCAGGGCTCGTCCTGCGCGACCTCCTCACGGACGATGAGGGGCGCTTCGCGCTAAGCCTCGCGACGCCTGCCGGCCCCTAGCCAAGGCGTTCGATGACCATCGCCTCGCCCTGTCCCTGGGCGACGCACATCGTCTCAAGGCCATAGCGACCGCCCGTGGACTCCAGGCCATTGAGCAGCGTCGCCATCATCCGCAGCCCAGTCATCCCGAACGGGTGACCGATCGCGATCGCGCCGCCGTGCGGGTTGAGGCGATCGAGGTCGATCCCGATCTCGGCCGCGATCGGCAGGACCTGCGCGGCGAACGCCTCGTTGAGCTCGACGATGTCGATGTCGTCGATCGTCAGGCCGGCACGGTCGAGTGCCTTGCGGATCGCGCCGATCGGTGCCACGCCCATGAATTCAGGTTCGTTGCCGGAGGTCGCCGCCGTGATGATCCGTGCGCGCGGTGTCAGGCCGAGTTCGGCGGCGCGGTCTTCGCTCATGATGAGCGCCGCCGCGGCTCCATCATTGAGCGGGCAGGCGTTGCCCGCCGTGACGGTGCCGTCCTCGCGGAAGGCCGGCTTCAGCTCGCCGAGCCGCTCGACCGTCGAGTCGGCCCGCGGCCCGTCGTCGGTGGCGACGACGGTCCCGTCCGCGAGCGTCACCGGGACGATCTCGCGCTCGAAGAAGCCGGCCACCTGGGCGGCCACGGCGCGCTCCTGCGAGCGCTGCGCGAAGGCGTCCTGGTCCTCGCGTGCGACGCCGTAGCGCCGCGCGACGTTCTCGGCGGTCTGGCCCATGGCGATGTAGGCGTCCGGCTGCCCCGGCTGCGCCCCCTGGAGCGCGCTGTTCCAGTCCTCAGGATGGGCGCTCTCCTGCGAGGCGTTGAAGCTCGAGATGAACTCGACGCCCGCTGCGATGTAGATGTCACCCTGGCCCGCCTGCACGGCGTTCGCGGCGATGCGGATCGCCTCGAGTCCCGACGCGCAATAGCGCGAAATCGTGCTCGCGGCCGTCTCCTGCGCCAGATGCTTGCTGAGGAGCACCGCGATGCGCGCGATGTTGTTGGCCTGCACACCCTGCGGCATGCCGCAGCCGGCGATGACCTCCTCGACGCTCGCCGGGTCGACCCCGGGGTTGCGCTCAAGCAGCGCGTCGATGATGAAGGCGAGCGCGTCGTCGGGGCGCACGCTCGCGAGCGAGCCCTTGAAGGCGCGACCCACGGGGGTCCGAACGACGTCGACGATCACGGCCTGCGGCATGGAATGGTCCTTTCGATCACGGTCTCCCGCGAGTCTAGGCACGCCCCTTCATCGTAGGATCGTCTGACCGCAATCCGATCAGGAGCACCCTGCACATGAACATCGAAGGAGCAGGCGCCGTCATCACCGGTGGCGCATCCGGCCTCGGCGAGGCCACCGTCCGCCGCCTCCACGCTGAGGGCGCGCACGTCGTCATCGCCGACTTCAATCCGGAGCGTGGTCAGGCCATCGCCGACGAGCTCGGCGATCGAGCCGCCTTCGTCGCGTGTGACGTGCGCCATGAGGAGCCGATGCAGGCGGCCGTCGATCGCGCCGCGGAGGCCCCGCGCGGGCTGCGCATCGCCGTCGCCTGCGCCGGAACGGGGTTCGCCGTCAAGGTCGCGTCGGCCAAGGGTCCGCACCCGCTCGACCAGTTCCAGAACCTGATCGACATCAACCTCGTCGGCACCTTCAACATGATGCGCCTCGCGGCATTCAAGATGATCACCGAGACGTCCCCGGATGAGCCGGACGGCGAGCGCGGCGTCATCGTCACGACCGCGTCGGTCGCGGCCTACGACGGTCAGATCGGCCAGATCGCCTACTCGGCGACGAAGGGCGGCGTGGTCGGGATGACCCTCCCCGCCGCACGCGACCTCCATCGCGACGGCATCCGTGTCTGCACGATCGCCCCGGGCCTCTTCGAGACTCCGCTGCTCGCCTCCCTGCCGGAGGACGCGCGCAAGTCGCTCGGTCAGCAGGTGCCGTTCCCGAGCCGGCTCGGTCAGCCGGAGGAGTACGCGGACCTCGCGACGTACATCGTGCGCACGCCGATGCTCAACGGCGAGGTCATCCGCTTCGACGGGGCCATCCGGATGGCCCCGCGCTGAGCCACCAGGTCAGCGGGTGACCCGGAAGGTCACCGTTCGCGCGACGCCCGCGTTGCCCGCCGCATCGGTCGGTGTGAGCAGCAGCGTGTAGGACCCGAGCGTCAGACGCAGCACCGCGAGCCGCGCCCGGTTGGCCCCGGGCGCGGCGCTCACGCTGAACTGCCCCGCAGTCGCACGGCGGGTGCAGCGCTCGCCCTTCGCACCCGTCCGCGCAGAGACACAGTGTCCCGCGACGTCGCGCCGCCCCGGCCAGCGGCGCATGATCGTCCCGCGCACCATCGCGGACTCGTCGAGCGTGAACCGCAGCGCCGTCGTCCGCGCTGTTCGCGAGACCACCTTCGGCTCGATCATCGGCCGCGAAAGCGTCGGCGCGGTCGTGTCCGCTGAAGTCGATGCTGACGCGCTGACGCGCTGACGGCCGGCACAAGCACCGGCAGCAGCGCCAAGAGGCCCAGAATTCGCAGTCGCTGCATGGCGTTTCGAGTGTGACACGCGCGGCCGGCAGCCGAGCCAGGTGGCGCGGTCAGGCCTCTGTGCCGAGGCCACGCAGGAGCAGGTGACGCCGGCTGAGGCCTTCGACAACGGCGCCGACGATCAGGATTGCGGCGATCGCCACCATGAGCGTCGGCCAGCGCAGGCTCGACCCGAAGACTCCGATCCCCATCAGCGCGGCGATGCCGCAGATGCGCGCAAGCGACAGCAGCCGTGGCTCGTCGTCGCGGTCGGCGAAGTGGAAGATGCCGATCGTCGCGAGGAACACGCCGGCGGACCCGACGGCGATCCATCGCTCCCCGGCGTCGGCGACGATCTCGTCCGAGTGCTTGATCGCCATCTTCGCGGCCGCGGCGAGCGCCGCCGTCGACAGCCAGATCGCGATGTGGCCGTACGAGGTGACGAACCCCCAGAGCCCGGCCTTGAGCTTGTGCCCGCCCTCGAAATCGAAGTACGTCCACCAGATCGCGACCGTGCCCATGAACGACGCGCCCGCGACGGCGACCGTCGTCCCGGTCCATGAGGCGATCTGGACGCCGAGGACGAGCGAGAGCATCGACTCGCCGAGCACGATGATGGTGAAGAGCCCGAAGCGCTCGACGAGATGCACGCGGTCGACGGGCGTCGCGGAGATCGTCCCCCAGCCGAGCAGCGGCGTCGCAAACTCGACGAGCAGTCCGATCCCCCACAGGACATAGCGCATGGGCGGCGGCACGAGCGCCGACACGACCCAGAAGAGGAAGCCCAGACCGAAGCCGAGCAGGTAGAAGTTGATTGTCCGGCGAGCCTCCGGGACGTGATGCCGCGCTCGTGCGTAGAGCAGCAGCCGCAGGAACGCCACCGCCGCGTAGGCGAGCGCGAAGCGGCGCGTCGCCGCGTCCGAGAGATCGCCGATCGAGGTGGCCATCGCCGCGATGGCGAGCATCGAGGCCGACACCGTCAGGCGGTAGATCAGGTCGTCGCTGTCGAAGCGATTGGCGTAGTACGTGAACCCCATCCACGCCCACGCGATCGGGATGAAGAGCGCGATGAAGCGCAGCACCCCGACGAGGTCCGGTTCCTGGACGAGGCGCCCCGCGAGGCTGATCACCGCGGCGACGATCACGAGGTCGAAGAAGAGCTCGAGCCAAGTCGCATGGCGGTCGTCGCCCTGCGAGCGACGTAGCTGCGGTGGCCTGTGCAGCGGGGAGAGGTGGCGCGCGCCGTCGTGGCCTTGCATCAGAGACCGAGGCCGCGCACGCCGAGCTCATCGAACCCGATGTGGTGGGCGAGCTCGTGGCGGACCGTGATGGTCACCTGTTCGCGCAGGAGGTCGGCGTCATGGCCGAAGTCGCGGCGCAGGGTGTCGCGGAAGATGATGATGCGGTCCGGGTGATCGTCGCGCGTGGCGCCGTCCCCCTGATAGAGCCCGTAGGCGCGCTCGCGGCGGCCCTTGTCCGAGATCACGACGGCGACGTTGCGGTTGAGGGCGGTGCGCAGCATGTCGGGGAGCTCGTCGAGCGCCTCGCGGACGAGCTCTTCGAAGTCGCGGTCGCTGAAGGGATCGAGCTCGAGGAACTCGTGCTCATCCGGGTCGACGGCGAGCCCGTCGGCCGCAAGGCGCTCACTGCGCTCGACGATCCGATCGAAGTCCTCCTCCGACTCGGGCTCCTGCCAGCCAGCGAGGCGCAGCCCGAGGGCGATCGCTCCACCGAAGACCACGGCGATCACGAGGCCGATGATCGCGAGCGTCTCGAGCGCGCGGATCAGCGGGCTGGAGCTGAAGCCCGCGAGCAGCGCGGCCGCCGTCAGTCCGGCGCAGAGCGCCACGACGGCGGCGAAGGCGATGCGGCGGGCTGGGGGCATGGTCCGGAGGTCAGGCCATCGAGCGGGCGATCACGAGGCGCTGGATTTCGTTCGTCCCCTCGTAGATCTGGGTGATCTTGGCGTCGCGCATCATACGCTCGACGGGGTAGTCGCTGACGTAGCCATACCCGCCGAGGACCTGAACGGCTTCGGTCGTCGCCCACATCGCCGTGTCCGACGCGACGAGCTTCGCCATCGACGTCCACTTGCCCAGGCCGACCTCGTTGCGGTCGGCCGCCGCGCTCGCGCGGTACGTGAGCTCGCGGGCCGCTGCGATGCGCGCCTCCATCTCGGCGAGCCGGAACTGGATCGCCTGATGCTCGAAGATCGGCTTGCCGAACGTCACGCGCTCCTTGGCGTACCCCGTGGCGTAGTCGGTAGCGCCCTGCGCGACACCGACGGCCTGCGCGGCAGCGCCCAGGCGGGTGCGCTCGAGCGTCGCGAGCGCGACCTTCAGGCCACCGTTGACCTCGCCGATGACGTTCTCCGCCGGGACGCGCACATCCTCAAGGACGGGCGACCCGGTCGGCGAGCCCTTGATCCCCATCTTGTGCTCGTAGCCGCCGATCGAGAAGCCGGGCCGGTCCGCCTCAACGACGAAGGCCGTGGTCTTGCGCTGCTCGCGGTCGGTGCTCGCGAAGACGACGTAGAAGTCCGCCACGCCGGCGTTCGAGATCCAGTTCTTCGTGCCGTTGATGACCCACTCGTCACCCTCCAGGCGCGCGGTCGTCCGCATCGCCGCCGGGTCGGACCCGGCCTCGGGCTCGGACAGCGCGAACGCGGGCGTCCACTCGCCGGCGGCGCACTTCGGCAGGAAGCGCTGCTTGAGCTCCTCGCTGCCCGCGAGCTGGATCGGCAGCGTGCCGAGGTCCTGGACCATGAGCATCAGGGCCGTGGCAGCGCACGCCTTCGCGATCTCCTCGACGGCCATCGTCAGCATCAGCGTCCCGGTCCCGGTGCCGCCGTACTCGACCGGGAACGGCAGCGCGAGGATGTCGTTCTCCGCGAAGAGCTCGCGCAGGTCCTGCGGGTACTCGGAGTGCTTGTCGATGTCGTGCGCGCGCGGCGCGACGCGCTCCTGTGCGATCTGACGGATCATGTCACGCAGGTCGAGGTGCTCCTGCGGGATGGAATAGGCATCGGTGTAGCTCGCAGACATGCCCGCAAGCCTACTCACGAGGCCCGTCTAGCATCTGCCCGGTGACCTGGGAACCAGAGCTCGCCGAGCTGCGTCAGCGCCGCGAACTGGCGCAGCGCATGGGCGGCGAGGAGCGCGTGGCGCGCCAACGTGGCGCGGGCAAGCTCACCGTGCGTGAGCGGATCGAGCGCCTGCTCGATCCCGGCACGTTCCACGAGACCGGCGGCCTCGCCGGGCAGGCCACCTACGACGAGGCGGGAGCGCTGACGGACTTCCTGCCGGCGAACATGCTCGTGGGGCGCGGGCGCATCGACGGCCGTCGCATGGTCGTCCAGGCCGACGACTTCACCGTCCGCGGCGGCGCGGCCGACGCGGCGATCTGGGAGAAGATGATCTGGGCCGAGCGCGCCGCCCACGAGCTGCGCACGCCGATCGTGCGCCTCGTCGACGGCACCGGCGGCGGCGGCTCGGTGAAGAGCCTGGAGACGACCGGGTTCTCCTACGTCCCGCCGCTCCCTGGATTCGATCTCGTAATCGCGAATCTCGCCCGCGTCCCCGTCGCAGCCGCGGCGCTCGGGCCATGTGCCGGGATGGGTGCCGTGCGCGTGTCGCTGTCCCACTTCTCCGTGATCGTGCGCGGCTCGGGGCAGCTCTTCGTCGCCGGACCGCCCGTCGTCGCCGCCGCAATGGGCGAGCAGCCGGACAAGGAGGAGCTCGGCGGCTCGCGCATGCAGACGCGCTCTGGGGCGGTCGACAATGAGGCCGCCGATGAGGACGACGCACTCGACCAGATCCGGCGCTTTCTCTCCTACCTGCCGGGGAGCGCCTGGGAAGCTCCGCCGATCATCGCCGGAACGGACGCCCCCGATCGCCGCGAGGAGAAGCTGCTGGGCATCGTCCCGCGCGACCCGCGCCAGCCTTTCGAGATGCGCCGCATCCTCGAGCTCATCGTCGACCGCGGCTCGGTCTTCGAGATGGGCCGCCGCTTCGGGCCCTCGGTGATCACCGCCTTTGCACGGCTCGACGGGCGCCCCGTGGGCGTCCTCGCCAGCGACCCGAAGCACTATGGCGGCGGCATCACGGCCGAGGCCTCGGACAAACTCACGCGCTTCGTCGACCTCTGCGACGCGTTCCGCCTGCCGGTGCTGAATCTCGTCGACAACCCGGGATTCGTCATCGGCACCGACGCCGAGCGCCGCGGGACGGTGCGGCGCGGCGGTCGCGCGCTCGCCGCCGTCCTCCAGGCGCAGACCCCGTGGTGCTCGATCCTCGTGCGCAAGGTGTACGGCGTCGCGGGCGCCGGCCATGGCGACGGCTCGCGGCTCAATCTGCGCTTCGCGTGGCCGTCGGGCAGCTGGGGGTCTCTGCCGATCGCCGGTGGCCTCGAGGCCGCCTACCGCCGCGAGCTCGAGGCCGCTGACGACCCGGTCGCGCTGCGCGCCGAGATCGAGGCCCGCCTGCAGCGCGCGGTCTCCCCCTTCCGCACCGCCGAGCGATTCTCCGTCGAGGAGATCATCGACCCGCGCGACACGCGGCCGATCCTCTGCGATTGGGCGGCGCGCGCGCACGAGCTCGTCGCGATGGATGCCCATCACGGCCCCATCTCGCGCGGCACGCGCGTCTGACCGGCCGCTAGTGCTCGGCGACCACGCCGCCCGGCGGGTCCAGTGGGCGCTGCTCGCCATCCCACGCGAGCAGGCCGCCGGCCATCGAGACGGCGTCGTACCCCGCCGCCTGCAGCGCCTGGGCCGCGTAGAGCGAGCGCATGCCGGCACGGCACACGACGACGATCGGTGTTGCCGGGTCCAGTTCTCCCGCGCGGCGCCCGAGCTCGTCCAGCGGGATGTGGATGCTCCCCGGGATGTGACCGGCAGCCCGCTCGTACGGCTCGCGCACGTCGAGGATGACCGCGTCCTCGTCGTCCTGCAGCGCCGCAGCGCGTCCGGTGGAGATCTCCAGCGGGCCGGTCATGCGGCACCCCGGCGGCGGGTCGCGCGGGTGCGCAGACGCGCGATCGGTGTGAGCGCGTGGGCGCTCTCGATGGCGGCCTCTTCGGCGATCTGCTGCAGCCCGGTCGCGACCGCCGGATAGATGTGGATCGTCGCTGCGAGGTCGCGCAGGCGCCAGCGGCGTTCGACGGCGATCGTGAGCTCCCCGATGAGCTCCGTCGCCGCCGGGGCGAGGACGCTCGCCCCGACGATCCGTCCGCGCGCGGTCACGACGATGATCGAGCCGGCTGTGCGCGAACTCGTGCGTGTGCGGTCGACGCTCGCGAGCGGCCGCCGCCAGACCCGCACCCGATCGTTCCCGTGCGCCAGCCGCGCCTCGGCCTCGGTGAGGCCGACCTGGGCGAGTTCGGGATCGGTGAAGAGGCAGCGCGGGACGACCATCGGACCGCGCTGCGCGCCCGGGAAGAACATCGTGCGCACGGCGCGGGTGGCCTCGGCCGCCGCGAGGTGCGTGAAGTGCGCGCGCCCAGTGAGGTCGCCGACCGCATAGATCCACGGCACGGCGGTGCGCCCGCTCCCATCCGTGACCACGCCGTGCGCAGCCACGCGGATCCCGTGGCGCTCGAGGCCGATCCCCTCGGCGTTCGGGCGGCGGCCGGTCGCCACGAGGATCTCGTCGGCCTCCCAGCGCCCCGCGGCTCCGTCCGCCGTCCGGCCGTGGAGGACCGCGCGGCCCGCGACGCGCTCCGCCCGTTCGAGCTGCACCGCGGTCTCGAGCGTCGCGCCCTCCTCGCGCAGCAGGTTCGCGACGACCGCGGCATGCTCGGGCTCGTCGCGCTGCAGGATGCGGCCCTCGCGCTCGAGCAGCGTCACCTGGACGCCCAGCCGCTGCAGCGCCTGACCGAGCTCGCAGCCCGTGCGTCCCGCCCCGATCACGAGCAACGAGGCTGGAGGGCCACTCGCCGACCAGATCGTCTCGGTGCTGAGATAGCCCATCTCCTCGATCCCCGCGACCGGCGGCACATCCGGGCTGCTCCCGGTGCACAGCAGCGCAAAGCGGGTCGGGAGCGACGGCCCACCTTCGACCTCGACGACCCCCTCGTCACCGAGCGCCGCCGACCCGTGGAAGACGTCGACGCCGGCCGCGCGCAGTCCCGCCGGATCGGTGCCCGTGCCGGCGATGTCCTCCTGGATCTGATGGATGCGCTCCCAGATGCCTGCGAGATCGATCTCCGGTTCCGCCGGCACGATCCCCCAGCGGTCCGCGTGGCGCATCTCGTGCGCGACATGGGCCGAGGCCGACAGCGCCTTGCTCGGGACGCAGCCGCGCCAGAGCGACTCTCCACCGATCCGGCCGTGCTCGACCGCCGCGACCCGCAGGCCGAGGCTCTGGGCGAGCTCGGCAGCGATGAGGCCCGCCGATCCGAGCCCGATCACCACGAGGTCGTAGGCGCCACCCTCCGGCGGTGTCGTCGTCGCCATACGCAGACGCTAGCTCACCGTCCCGCGGCGGGCCGGGCTGCGATGCGCGACGATGTGCAGGTGGACGACTCGCTGCGCGTCACAGCCCGTGTCGCGATCCCCCTCGCGGAGATCGTGCTGCGCGCCAGCCGCTCCTCGGGGCCCGGCGGCCAGCACGCGAACGTGACCGAGTCGCGGATCGAGGCGAGCTTCGACGTCGCCGCGTCCGCGACGCTCAGCGAGGCGCAGAAGGCCCGCGTGATCGAGCGCTGCGGCCCGGTCGTGCGCGCGATCGCGCAGGACGCCCGCAGCCAGGCGCGCAACCGCGACCTCGCGCTCGAGCGGCTGCGCGAGCGCCTCGCACGGGCGCTCGCCGTCCAAGCGCCCCGGACGGCCACGAAGCCGTCGCGGTCGGCCCGCGAGCGGCGCCTCTCACAGAAGCGCCACCGCGGGGAGACCAAGCGCGGGCGTCAGGCGCCCGAGGACGGCTGACCGACGGGTCCTACAGGCCCGCCGGATGGCGGACCTTGTAGCCCGAGTTCTCGCGCATGGCCTTCTGCCAGCGCGAGCCCTTCGGCCCACGACCGCTGGTGTCGAAGCGCAGGCCGGCGACGACCATGTACATGTGGCCGGAGTTCGTGTAGATCGTGACCCACTGGCCCGCGCCCGACTTGCCCCAGTCGAAGAAGTCGTAGGACGCGAGCGGGCTCTTCATCAGGCCCGCGCCGCGCAGCGCGTAGGACACGGAGCCGGAGCAGTCGTAGCCCGAGTCCTCCCAGCGACCGTGGCCGCCGCCCCAGAGGTACGGCTTCTTGGCGATCTTGTTGCCCGCGGCGATGATCTGCTTGACCTCGTCGGGGGCGTTCTCCGGCGCGATCGCGGTGCCGTCAGCGGCGAGCTGGGCGCGGTCGCCCGGCGCGAGCTTCGGGGCGGGCAGGCTCTCCATCGGATCGCCGAGGTCGCCGGGAGCGGCCTCGCCGCCGACGCGGGTGCGCAGCTCGTAGATGTCGCCCGCATCGAGGACCCCGTCGGCCTTGCGGGCGACGCTGCGCTCAAAGCGGCGCACGGCGATGCGGGTGCCGGTGCGGAACTCGCCGGTGGGGCGCGGGGCACCGCGCACGTCGGCGCGACGCAGCCAGTCCTGCAGCTCACGGATGTCGCGCCCACTCATGCCCGCTGCAACCGGGATGCGGTTGCCGAGCTTCGCCTTCGGGGCGGACACCTTGCCGAAGCTCAGGCCGCCGCTGGTCTCGACGCTGTCCGGACCGCGGGCGGCGGTGCGCAACGCCGTGATCGTTAGCGGCCCGGCGATGCCGGAGGCCTTCATGCGCGCGACGAACTGGAAGCGCTGGACCGCCGTGGCGGTCTCCTCGAGGTACTGACCGTTAACGGTCACCGGGAGGCCGACGGCACCGAGCAGCTGCTGGAGCGCGCGGACGTCGTCCCCGGTCACGCCGGGCCGCAGGACGCGTGCGCGAATCTTCGGAAGGGCGGAATCGGTGACCTTTACGGCACCGATGGGCTGCGTGGCGCTCGTCGTTGCGCCCTGCGCCGTAGCGGACAGCGCGAACACGCCGACGAGGGCGAGAGCGATGAGACGTGCGATGTGTCGAGTCGACGACAACGGGGAACCCCCTCTTTTGACGCCTGCGGGGTTAGCTGTCGGGCTCGCGCGAAAAGGGCCGCGCTACGTCGTGCTGTTGACGATTCGCCCCCGGCCGTCGAAACGGCCACTGGGTCCCCCGCTCTCCGAGATCAGGGTGACTCGGAGACTCGGCTTGGTCACTGCTTCGGGGAAGCCTAGCGAACTCCTCGGCAGGATGTGTTGCGACTTACGTCAACCTGGCGCGCGGGCGTCAGCCGGCGTCGCGCAGGATCGCGTCGGCGATCGCGAGCGCGACATGGGCCCGCGGGGCCAGCGAATCGAGCGCGATGAATTCCGACGGGTGATGCGCATGTCCTCCGCGCCCGCCCAGACCGTCGATCGTGATCGGGATCGTCGCGGCGAAGTGGCTGGCATCGCTGGCGCCGCCGCGCGAGGCGCCGACGATCGGGAATCCCGCGGCGTCGGCGGCGGAGGCCAGCACGGCCTCCGTCGCGATGCGCGCGTCCATGCCCGGCCACTCGCGCTGGAGGCGTGCTTCGATGCGCGCGCCGCAGGCCTCGCCGGGAATCCGTGAGACGACGTCGCGCAGCGGCTCGAGCCGGTCGCCGCGCAGATCGCAGGTCAGCTCGCCCGCCGCAGGGACGATGTTGAGCGCCTCGCCGCTGTGCAGAATCGTCGGCACCGCGGTCACGCGGTCAGGGCCGTGCGGATCGTGGCTCGCCGCGACCTCCTGGGCGACCTGAGCGAGCGCCAGCAGCGCGTTGATGCCGTCGTCCGGAGCGGCGCCGGAGTGGGCGGCGCGCCCGTGAGCATGGACAACGACGCTCGCGGCGGCCTTACGGCGCACGACGACGGCCTCGCGACCCTGCGGGTCGAGCTCGCCGGCCTCGAAGCACAGGCAGGCGTCGAACCCCGCGAAACGTTCGACGTGGCCGAAGGGCCCGAGCCGCCACTCCTCGTCATTGACGAGCAGGAGCGCCGCTTCGGCGAGCTCGCTGCGATCGGCCAGCGCGCGCAGCAGGCCGAGGGCGAGCGCCACCCCGGACTTCATGTCGTAGGTCCCGGACCCGAGCAGATGGTTCCCGGAGCGCCGCGGCGCGATGAACGCCTCGTGCGGGACGACGGTGTCGAGGTGCCCGACGAGGAGCAGCCGCCGGGTTCCGGGACCCGTCACGCGCAGGACGAGGTCCGGAGCATGCTCGGCCGAGGAGCACGGCACGCGCTGGACGGTCGCCGTCGTCGGCGCCAGCGCGGTCGCCACAGCGACCGCCTCCTCAGCCGCCGCCGCGTCCCCGCTCGGCGATGAGACGGCGGCGAGCGCCTCGAGGTCGCGCTCCGCCTGAACGGCCAGTGGCGCTGCGTGTTCGATGATCCAGGGGGTCGGCATCGCTGGTAGCTTCCCACCGATGGCCAAGGGGTTGCAGGTGGGCGATGTCGCACCGGATTTCGAGCTTCCGGGAACCGCGGGGCCGTTCCGGCTCTCCGAGCGCCGTGGCGAGCGGGTCGTCCTGCTCTTCTACCCCGGCGACGACACCCCGGGCTGCACGAAGCAGTTCTGCTCCTACCGTGACCGCTCCGACGACGTCGGAGCCCTCGGCGCGACGCTCGTCGGGATCTCGCGCCAGGACCTCGATTCGCACGCGGGCTTCACGTCGAAGCACGGCCTCACGGTGCCCCTGCTCGCGGATGTCGACGGCGCGGTCGCGACGGCCTACGGCGTGGCTGCGCCGGTCGTCGGGACGCGGCGTGCCGTCTTCATCGTCGACGAGGACGGCATCGTGCGGTTCCGCAAGGTGCACGTGATCGGTCTGCGGTTCGAGGACTCGGACGACCTGAAGGCCGCGCTCGACGCGCTGCCCCCGCGCGCCGTCGTCTAGCGCCCGCTCAGACCATCCGGCCCTGCGCGCGGGCCCCGTCGACCGCGAGGCGGACGATCTCGTGCGGGTCGTCGCAGATGTGGAGGAGCCCGACCTCGCGCTCCGTGAGCATGCCCTGCGCGACGGCCTGGTCGCGCATCCACGCGACGAGGCCGGCCCAATACGCGGACCCGGCGAGGACCACCGGGAAGTGGTGGACCTTCTCGGTGATGATGAGGTTCAGCGCCTCGAACAGCTCGTCGAGCGTGCCGTAGCCGCCCGGGAAGACGACGAAGCCGGTCGCGTAGCGCACGAACATGAGCTTGCGCGCGAAGAAGTGCGCAAAGGTCAGCTCGAGGTCCTGGTAGGGGTTGGGGTGCTGCTCGCGCGGGAGCTCGATGTTGAGCCCGATCGACAGGCCCCCCGCGTCGTAGGCGCCGCGGTTGCCCGCCTCCATGATCCCGGGACCGCCGCCGGTGATAACGCTGAAGCCCGCAAGGGCCAGCAGACGCGACGTCGCCTGGGCCAGGACGTACGCAGGATCCTCAGGCTTGAGCCGCGCCGACCCGAAGATCGTGATGCCGCAGCTGACGCCGGAGAGGGCGTCGAAGGCCCCCTCGATCTCCGCGTCGATGCGGGTGATGCGCTCTGCGTCGCTGAGCTCCGTGGCGACGAGCCGCGTCTGTGCGCCGAGCAGCTCCTCGTCCGGTGTGCGCGGGGCTTTCACGCGCTCTGGCGTCATGAGCGCGACCCTAGCGGTAGCCTGCGCAGGGTGAGTACCGAGGCCGACGAGCACACCGAGGATCAGACCCCCGCCGAGGAGCAGGCACAGGCCGCCGCGGCGCAGGCGCCGGAGGCTGCAGCCGCCCCGGAGGTCGCCGTGCCCGAGGCGCCGGTCGATGAGGCCCCCGCAGCCGCCGAGCCCGTCGCCGAGGCGCCCATCGAGGACGCTCACGCAGTCGACGAGTCACCCGCAGCTGAGGACACTCCCGCAGCGCAGGAGTCACCGGCAGCCGACGGCGCTGCCGCCCCGAAGGGCGACAAGCCCAAGCGCGGCAAGGGCCGCAGCCGCGGTCGTCGCCCCGACCCGCACAAGGACGTCCCCCGCTCGCGCGCGCCGCTGCCGCTCGACGAGCTGCGCGACGCCTCGCGCGCGACGCTTGAGACCTTCGGCCGCGACGCCGTCCGCGAGAGCTTCCAGATCCTCTCCGCGCGTGAGCGCCAGGATCTCTCAGCGCTCGTCGCACAAGACGAGGACCATCGTCCTCGCGCCCGCAACATCGCCAACGGGTCGCTCGGCGCAGGCCGGATCGACAAGGCGATGAGCGCGACGATCGTCTCGATGGCGAAGATCGAGGACCTCTGGGCGCTGACGCTCGACAAGGAGCTCGCCTCCCAGAAGCTCGGGCGCATCCGCGAGGCCAAGCAGCGCGATCAGCAGCGCGCCAAGCGCAACGCCGAGCGCGCCAACCGCGCCGACCGCGTCAGCCGCGAGGACCTCGCCAAGGCGCAGGACGGCAGCGTCGGCGCGACGATCCGCATCGTCACGGACGAGGCCCGCAACGAGCGCCGCGCCGCGCAGAAGCAGGCCAAGGCCGTCAAGCGCGAGAGCGTCCTCGACAAGCTCGGGTACTAGGCGATGTCCGGCGCCCCGGCGCCGCACGACGCCGACGACGTCGAGGATGACGACCCCCAGCCGATGACGCTGGCCCGCGCCGCGGGCCTTGTCGCGGCGCTGCTCCTCGGGACGCTCGCCTTCTTCTGGCTCGCGACCGTCATCGTCGTCGTCTGGGAGGCCCGCCCGAGCAACCCGGACGGCCCGATGATGTCGCTCGCCGCCGCGACGGCCCAGGCCGCCATCGGCGTCCTGGGGGCGTTCACGTCGTTCTGGTGCGCCGTGATCGTCGGCGACCGCGCCACCGGCGGGTCGGGGCCCTGGTGGCGGCGCGCGCAGGCCGCGTGGACCGCGGGCCTGCTCGTCGCCTGGATCCTGCTGGTCGTGATCGCGCCCTAGCGGCGCGCCCCGACCCGCCTACGCCCCGAGCACGACCTCAAGGCGCCGCTCGATGGCGGCGGCGATCGCCTCGCGGGCGCGCCCCTCCTCGAGCCGCCCGACGATCGCCTCGAGGAACCCCTCGACGACGAGCCGGTGCGCCGCGGGCTCGGAGAGCCCGCGCGAGCGCAGGTAGAAGAGCTGCTCCGGGTCGATCTGGGCGATCGCCGCGGCATGCGTGCAGCGCACGTCGTTGGCGAGGATCTCAAGGCCCGGGATCGAGTCGGCGTGCGCCTTCTTCGAGAGCAGCAGGTTGCGCGACTCCTGGAAGGCGTCGGTGCGCTGCGCGCCGTCGTCGACCTGGATCATGCCCCGCCACACCGTCGAGGAGCGCTCGCCGAGGATGCCGCGGAAGGCGAGATCGGACGTGGTGTCGGGCGCCGCGTGCTCCTGCAGCGTGTCGAAGTCGAGGTGCTGGCGGCCATGGGTCGCGTAGGCACCCGTCACGGCGCCGTGCGCGCCGGGGCCGGCGAGCTGCGTCTCGAGGAAGACCTTGCCGTCGCCCGAGCCGAAGCCGAGCGTGACCCAGTCGAGGTTGCCGTCGCGCTCGACGACCGCGCGCTGCGCCCCGAAGACCTTCGTCTGCTCGGAGAGGTCCTGCGCGTCGATGAAGCGCAGTGAGGCGTTCTGCCCGACGAGGATCTCGACGACGCCGTTGACGACGCCCTCCAGGTCCGCGCCGGCGCTCAGCGCCTGATGCCAGACCTCGGCCTGCGCGCCTTCCTCGAGCACGATCAGCGTGCGGTGGTGCAGCGTCGTCCCGGCCTGCTCGTGCACGGTGCTCAGGAGGATCGGAGCCTCGACGTGCACACCCTTCGGGATGTAGACGAAGGCACCGTCGGTCCACTGGGCGTCGTTGTCGGCCGTGAAGCGCGTGCGTGCGGTGACGATCGTCCCGAGGTAGCGCTCGACGATGTCCGGGTGGCGCTCCGCGGCGACCGCGAGCGGCAGCACGACGGGGCCCTCGGAGAGCGCCTCGTCGTCCGACGGACGCACGGCCTCATCAAGCTCGAGCAGCGCATCGACGTCGGCGATGTCGCCGCCGGGAGCGGCCGGGAAGGCGGCGGGGTCGAAGTCGCCGAGCGGGGTGAACTCCCACCCCGGCTCCCCCTTGTGCTCGGGGAGGGCGAGCGCGGCGGCCTCGGTCCCCGCGGCCTCGCGGCGGCGGGTGAGGAACTCCGGTTCAGTGACGGCGCTCATCCGATCGAGCCCTCCATCTGCAGCTCGATGAGCCGGTTCATCTCGACGGCGTACTCCATCGGGAGCTCCTTGACGATCGGCTCGATGAAGCCGTTGACGATGAGCTTCCCGGCCTCGTCCTCCGGGATGCCGTGGGACATGAGGTAGAAGAGCTGCTCTTCGCCGACCTTCGACACCGTGGCCTCGTGGCCGACGTCGACGTCGTCCTCACCGATGCGGATCGTCGGGTAGGTGTCGGAGCGGCTGTCCTCGTCGAGCAGCAGCGCGTCGCAGACGACCTTCGAGCGCGAGCCCGCGGCGCCCTTGGCGACCTCGAGCAGACCGCGGTAGCTCGAGCGTCCGCCGTCCTTCGAGATCGACTTGGCGAAGATGTTCGACGTCGTGTTCGGCGCGGCATGGACGATCTTGCCGCCCGCGTCCTGGTGCTGCCCCTTGCCGGCGAACGCGATTGAGAGGATCTCGCCGTGCGCGCGCTCGCCCATGAGGTAGACGGCCGGGTACTTCATCGTGAGCTTCGACCCGAGGTTGCAGTCGACCCACTCGACGGTCGCATCACGCTCGGCGATCGCGCGCTTGGTCACGAGGTTGAAGACGTTCTGCGACCAATTCTGGACGGTCGTGTACCGGATGCGCGCCCCGGGCTTGGCGATCAGCTCGACGACCGCCGAATGGAGCGAATCGCTCGAGTACGTCGGCGCGGTGCAGCCCTCGACGTAGTGCACGTAGCTGCCCTCGTCGGCGATGATCAGCGTGCGCTCGAACTGGCCCATGTTCTCCGTGTTGATGCGGAAATAGGCCTGCAGCGGCATCTCGATATGGACGCCCGGCGGCACGTAGACGAAGGAGCCGCCCGACCACACGGCGCTGTTGAGCGACGCGAGCTTGTTGTCGTTCGCCGGGATGATCGTCGCGAAGTACTCGCGGATCAGGTCCTCGTGCTCGCGCAGCGCGGTGTCCATGTCGAGGAAGATCACGCCCTGATCCTCGAGCTCCTTGTTGACCTGGTGGTAGACGACCTCAGACTCGTACTGGGCGCCGACGCCGGCGAGGAAGCTGCGCTCCGCCTCCGGAATACCGAGGCGGTCGAAGGTCTTCTTCACGTCCTCCGGGACGTCGTCCCAGGAGCGCTCGGGGCGCTCGGATGCGCGCACGAAGTAATGGATGTTGTCGAAGTCGACCTCAGCCAGCATCGGCGAGCCCCAGGTGGGCATTTCGCGAGCGAGGAAGTAGTCAAGCGACTTGAGGCGGAACTCGCGCATCCACTCCGGCTCGGACTTGAACTCGGAGATCTTCTCCACGAGCTCGCGCGTGAGGCCCTTGGGGGCCTTGAAGAGGTAGTTCTCAGCGTCGTGGAAGCCGTAGCGCTCGGTGTAATCGGCGTTGAGGTCCTTGAGCGCCGCCTCCTCGTCGGTGAGCGGTGTGCGGGTCTCTGGAGTGGCCATGTCAGTCAACCTCGAGTTGGATCCGACCGTCCGCGACGCGGACGGAGAAGGTCTCTACAGGTACGTATGCGGGCAGGGTCTGGGGCTTGCCGGTGCGCAGGTCGAACAGCGCGCCGTGACGCGGGCATTCGAGCGTGCAGTTGCGCTCGTCGAGCTCGCCCTCGGCGAGCGGCCCATCGTCGTGGGTGCAGCGGTCCTCGATGGCGAGCAGCTCGCCATCACAGTTGAACACGGCGATCTCGCCATCGGCCCACGCGACGACGCGGCGGCCGCCCGGCGGGAGTTCCTCCACGGCGCAGACGTCGAGCAGCTCGCTCACAGCGTCCCTCGCTCGTTCGGCGTGCCGGCGTCCGGCGTTGCGGGCTCCCACTCGGCGCTGCCGCCGATCGCCGCGCTCTTGATCACCTTGAGCGAGAGCAGCGCGCACTTCATCCGCGTGGCGGAGATCGGGATTCCGAGCAGGTTGAGGACGGCGCTGCGGTCCATCCGCGCCAGCTCGTCGACGTGCATCCCGCGCAGCTCATCGGAGATCATCGAGGCCGACGCCTGGCTGATCGCGCAGCCGTGGCCGGAGAAGGCGACGTCGGTGACGCGCCCGTCCTCGCCCACCTGAAGCATGACCTTGAGCTCGTCCCCGCAGAGCGGGTTCGTGTCCTCGAACTCGAGGTCGGGGTGCTCGAGCACGCCCCAGTTGTGGGGCCGCTTGTAGTGCTCGAGGATCTCCTCGCGGTAGAGCGCGTCGTCCATCGTCAGTCCTCGTCCAAGCGGAAGATCTCGCGCACCCGACCGAGGCTCTCGACGAGCTGGTCGATCTCCGGGCGTGTCGTGTGGACGGCGAACGAGGCGCGCGTCGTCGCGCTGACGCCGAGGCGCTGCATCAGCGGCTGCGCGCAATGGTGGCCGGCGCGGACGCAGACCCCGTCGCGCGCGAGGATCTCGGCGACGTCGTGCGGGTGCGTGCCCTCGAGCGCGAACGCGGCGATGCCACCGCGCTGGTCGACATCGGTCGGGCCGTAGACCGTCACCCCGGGGACCTGCGCGAGCTGCTCGAGCGCGTAGCCGGTGATGTCGCGCTCGTGCTCGCGCACGTCCGCCATGCCGATGCCCGAGAGGAAGTCGACGGCCGCGCCGAGCCCGACGAGCTCGGCGATCGGCGAGGTCCCGGCCTCGAACTTCAGCGGCAGGTCGGCGAACGTGACGCCGTCCATCGTCACCGTCTTGATCATGTCGCCGCCACCGAGGAACGGCGGCATCGCCTCGAGGATCTCGCGGCGTCCATGGAGGATGCCGATGCCGGTCGGCCCATAGGCCTTGTGGCCGGTCCAGACGTAGAAGTCGGCGCCGATCTGGCCGACGTCGACGGGCAGGTGCGGCACGGCCTGCGACCCGTCGACGAGGGTGGCCGCGCCCGCGGCGCGTGCCCGGGCGACGATCTCGGCGACCGGGTTGAGCGTCCCGAGCACGTTGGAGACATGCGTGACCGTGACGAGCTTCACGCGCCCGTCGGCGAGGAAGGCGTCGAGCTGACTCAGGTCGAGGAGCCCCTGCTCGTCGACCGCCAGCCAGCGCAGCTCGGCGCCGGTGGCCTGCGCCAGGAGCTGCCACGGAACGATGTTCGAGTGGTGCTCCATCTGCGTGAGGACGATCGCGTCGCCCGCCCCCACGTTCGTGCGGCCCCAGGCGTGCGCGACGAGGTTGATCGCCTCGGTCGCGTTCTTCGTGACGATCGTCTCCGGGACGGTCGAGCCGACGAAGGCCGCGACGCGCTCACGTGCGCCCTCGAAGAGGTCCGTCGCCTCGACGGCCAGCGGATAGACGCCGCGATGGATGTTCGCGTTGTGACGTGCGAGCAGCCCCTCGACGGCGTCGATCACGACCTGCGGCTTCTGCGCGGTGGCGCCGCTGTCGAGGTAGACGAGACCCTCCCGAGCGAGGATCGGGAATGCGTCGGCGACGGTGGTGTCGGCCAGCAGGGTCATCCCTACGCGGCGGTCTCCGCGACCTCTCCGGTGATCCAGGCGTAGCCCTCGTCCTCGAGCTTCGTGACGAGCTCCGGGCCGCCCTCGGTGACGATGCGCCCGTCGAAGAGGATCGACACGCGCTGCGGCTGCACCATGTGGAGGATGCGCTGGTAGTGCGTGATGATCAGGACGCCCATGCCGCTGCGCTTGGCGACGGTGTTGACGCCGTGGGCGACGATGTTCAGCGCGTCGATGTCGAGGCCGGAGTCGGTCTCGTCGAGGATCGCGACGGTCGGCTTCTGGAGCGCGAGCTGGAGGATCTCCAGGCGCTTCTTCTCGCCGCCGGAGAAGCCGTCGTTGAGGTAGCGCTGTGTGAACTCGCGCTTGACCTCGGTGAGCGCCATGGCCTCCTCGACGGTGCTGCGGAACTCCTTCAGCGAGACCTCAGCCTCGCCGCGCGACTCGCGGTGGGCGTTCATGACCATCCGCAGGTACTTCGTGACGGTCACGCCGGGAATCGCGACGGGGTACTGGAAGGCCATGAAGAGCCCGAGGCGTGCACGCTCGTCGGGATCGGCCTCAGTGATGTCCTGCCCCTTGAAGAGGATCTGGCCCTCGGTCACCTCGAGCGCCGGGTTGCCCATGATCACGTTTGCGAGCGTGGACTTCCCCGAGCCGTTCGGGCCCATGAGGGCGTGGACCTCGCCGGCGTTCACCGTGAGGTCGAGCCCCTTGAGGATCTCCTTCTCTCCGGCGCGGGCATGCAGGTTCTTGATCTCGAGATCGGCCATTGGTCTTCCGTGGTCGTTGGTGTGGGGTGTCAGGCGGCGTCGTGCAGCGGGAGCGCCGCGCCGACGGGGTCTGGGGTCGAAGTCGATACGAGGGCGGGGCCCGCAAAGTCCACAAGCTCCTGGAGCGTGGTCTTCGCGAGGGCGCCGAGCACGCCGCCCTGAACGCGGGTCCAGAGCAGACGCGTGGCGCAGCCGGTGTGGCCCTCGTCGAGGTGCGAGCAGAGGACGCGGCCGTCCTCGCGCTCCTCGACGAAGCACGACATCGGCGCGATCCCGCCCTCGAGCGCGAGCACGGCCTCGTCCATGTGGATCTCGTGCGCCGGGCGCGCGAGGCGGTAGCCACCGTGGGCGCCGCGGGTGCTCTCGACGAGGTCGGCCTTCTTCAGCAGCGCGACGATCCGCTCGAGGTAGGCGAGCGGCAGGCCCTCGGTCTCAGCGATCGCCTTGAGGGAGACCGGCGTTCCGGAGTCCTGGCGGCCGAGCTCCACGAGGAGACGGACGCCGTATTCGGCCTTCGTCGTGAAGATCATGGCCTAATCCTACCCAAAGCGTCGGAATAGCTCGGGGCGGCCGATCGGCCCGCAGCGGCGTCAGAGCACGTCGCCGCGCACGGCCGACCCGAAGATGAGCGGTCGCACGAGCTTGGGGCCCTTCGGGAACACGCCGTGGCGCACGTCCTCGAGATCGAGGCCGGAGCCGCGGATCGTCTCGAGCGTCTCGCGATTGCAGGTGCACCCGCCGGCGATGCGCTTCCAGATGCCCGCCCAGCGATCCTGAGAGCGCGCAAGCCGCGGATCGTCGCTGCGCACGTGTTCGAGGAAGAGGTAGCGCCCACCCGGTCGCAGCACGCGGGCGATCTCCTCGACGGCGGCGGCGGGATCGGCGACCTCACACAGGACGAGCGTGCCGACGACCGTGTCGAAGCTCGCCGTGTCGAACGGCAGGCGTTCGGCGGAGGCCTCGACGACCTCGACGGCGGCCGGCGCGAGCGACGCCTTGGCGGCGATCTGCCGCGCCATCGCATGGTCCGGCTCGGTCAGCACGAGCCGCGTGACGCCCTCGCGCGGGTAGGCGTCGAGATTGAGACCCGTGCCCGCGCCGATCTCCAGCACCTCACCGCGCGCGTCCTCCAGCGCCTCGCGGCGCAGCTCCTCGAGCCCGACGGCCTGACTGCGGCCGAGCATGCGGTCGTAGAACAGCGCGCCGATGCGGTTCACCCCGTCGACACTACCTTGCGGGCCTCCCGCCGGACATGTGCGATAGATTGCGTCCATGGTGCTCGCCATGAGTAATGCCCTGAAGATCGACATCGGCCTCATCGGCGTCTTCTTCGTGCTCTTCCCGCTGCTCGCGCACGCGCTGATCGGCGTCGCCGCCGCCGGCGTGGTGCAGGAGAAGGCGGAGAACGACCGCTTCCTCGAAGAGCACCGGATTCCCGGCAGCAAGGTCTGAGCCCGCAGCAGCGCGCTAGATTCGGGGTTCATCATGGACTCTGAGTCGAACCTCATTCCCGCCGATCAGCCGGTCTACGACCTGCGACTGACGGCCGCGGAACTCAAGATCACGTACAACGCCTTGAAGTCGTATTTCGACGACTTCGGCCATGCCGAGAGCGAGATCCACGATCTCACGCGCGGCGTCCTCGAGAAGCTCCCCGGGGAACACGAGATCCGGGCGATCGACCTCGACGACGAGCTGCGCAAGCTGCGCGCGCTGCACGGCGCGTGACCTCCCGAGCAGCGCGGGCTGACCTGCGCAACGTCGCGATCGTCGCGCACGTCGATCACGGCAAGACCACCCTCGTCGACGCTCTGCTGCACCAGTCGGGCGCCTTCCGCGAGGGCGCGGACGTCGAGACCCGCGTCATGGACTCGATGGATCTCGAGCGTGAGCGCGGCATCACGATCCTCGCGAAGAACACCGCGGTCGACTACCGCGGCGTGAAGATCAACATCGTCGACACCCCCGGCCATGCCGACTTCGGCGGCGAGGTCGAGCGCAGCCTCGCGATGGTCGACGCCGTCCTGCTCCTCGTCGACGCAGCCGAGGGGCCGCTGCCGCAGACCCGGTTCGTTCTGCGCAAGGCACTCGAGCAGGGCCTGCCGGTGATCCTCGACATCAACAAGGTCGACCGTCCCGACGCCCGCGTCGCTGAGGTCCTGAGCCTCGTCGAGGACCTCTTCCTCGACCTCGACGCGCACGAGGACCAGCTCTCCTTCCCGGTCGTCTATACGGACGCGAAGAAGGGCTGGGCATCGCTCGACCCGTCGCAGCCCGGCACGGATCTCGTGCCGCTCTTCGACCTCCTGCTCGAGCACGTGCCGCCGCCCACGTACGAGCCCGATCATCCGCTCCAGGCGATGGTCACGAACCTCGACGCGTCGCCGTATCTCGGGCGCCTGGCGATCTGCCGCGTGCGTCAGGGCGAGATCCGCAAGGGTCAGCGCATCGCCTGGTGCCGCTCGACCGGTGAAGTGACCGCCGGCACCGTTGCCGAGCTCTTCATCACCGAGGCGCTGGATCGCGTCCCCGCCGAGTCCGCAGGACCGGGCGAGATCATCGCCGTCGCGGGGCTCAACGAGGTCACGATCGGCGAGACGCTCGCCGACGTCGACGATCCGCGACCGCTCCCGGTGATCACCGTCGACGAGCCGTCCCTCTCGGTCACGATCGGCGTCAACACGTCACCCCTCGCAGGCAAGGAGGGCGACAAGGTCGCGGCGCGCCTGATCAAGACGCGCCTCGATCGCGAGCTCGTCGGCAACGTCTCGATCCGCGTCCTCGACACCGAGCGCCCGGACGCCTGGGAGGTCCAGGGCCGCGGCGAGCTCCAGCTCGCCGTCCTCGTCGAGCTCATGCGCCGCGAAGGCTTTGAGCTGACCGTCGGCCAGCCGCGTGTCCTCGAGCGTGAGATCGATGGCAAGCGCCATGAGCCGGTCGAGCGCATGACGATCGACGTGCCGGAGGAGTTCGTCGGCGTCGTGACGCAGCTGCTCGCCCTGCGCAAGGGGCGTCTTGAGCAGATGATCAACCACGGCCAGGGCTGGGTGCGGATGGACTACCGCGTCCCTGCCCGTGGGCTGATCGGCTTCCGCACGGAGTTTCTCACGGAGACCCGGGGCACCGGCCTGATCCACCACGTCTTCGACGGCTGGGAGCCGTGGTTCGGCGAGCTTCGCACGCGGCCCAACGGGTCGCTCGTGGCCGACCGCAGCGGCAAGGCGACGGGCTTCGCGCTCTCCTCGCTCCAGGAGCGTGGGACGCTGTTCGTCTCCCCCGGCGAAGAGCTCTACGAGGGCATGATCGTCGGCGAGAACAGCCGCTCGGAGGACCTCGACGTGAACGCCGTGCGCGAGAAGCACCTGACGAACATGCGCTCGGCGACGGGCGACGTGCTCGAGCGGCTCGTCCCCGCCAAGCTCCTGTCGCTCGACCAGGCGCTCGAGTTCCTGCGCGACGATGAGGCCGTCGAAGTCACGCCGCAGACGGTGCGCCTGCGCAAGGCCGTGCTTGACAAGGTCGGCCGCACGAAGGCCGCCCGCCGCGCCCGCACCTCCTAGCTCCTCCCGCCGCCGGGGAGGAGCGAGCCCCGGCGCGCCGAACGGGGACGGTGCGGGCCACCCGGTCCGCGCTTTCCCCGTCGAGGAGGACACATGACAACGACCAACACCATCCCGCAGGGGCTGCGCGAATTCCGCAGCCTCTGGTGGATCTTCATGCTCTTCGGCCTGCTGACGCTGGCCGCCGGCATCATCATCGTGGCGTGGCCGGGGATCTCCCTCGTCACCCTCGCCGTCATCGCCGGCATCTTTCTGCTCGTCGACGGCGTCTTCGCCGTCGTCAGCTCGATCACGGCCGACAAGGGCGCGGAAGGCCGCGGGCTGCTTGCGATCATCGGCGTCCTGAGCATCATCGCGGGCATCGTGATGGTCAAGCACCCGTTCAGCACGCTGGTGACCTTCGTGATCATCCTCGGCCTGTGGCTCATCCTCTCGGGCATCGTGCGGTTCGTCGCAGCGATCTCCGAGCCGGAGAACCGCGGCACGAACATCACGATCGGCGCGTTCGACGTCGTCGCCGGCCTCGTCATCCTGATCTGGCCCGGCATCGGCCTCCACACGCTCGCGATCCTCGCGGGGATCATCTTCATCGCCCGTGGCATCGTGTTCTTCTGGGGCGGCCTGCAGCTGCGCAAGCTCCCGAAGCCCGCGACCGCCTAGTCGCTGCGCTGGTGCGCGGGCGGGCCGCTAGACGGCGCGCCCGCGTGCAGCGCGAATCCGACGCACGAGCGCGTTCGTCGCCTCATCGTGCTCGAGCTGCGGGGCCGCGTGCGCCGTGAGGTCGTCCGCGAGCTCGCCGGCGAGCTCCTTGCCCAGTTCGACGCCCCATTGGTCGAACGAGTCGATGCCCCAGAGGACGCCCTCGGTGAGGACGCGGTGCTCGTACAGCGCCACGAGACGCCCGAGTGCGCGCGGCGTCAGCGGCCCGTCGACGAGCAGCGTGAGCGACGGGCGGTCGCCCTCGCACACGCGGTGCGGGATCTGGGGCTCGGGAACGCCTGCGGCGCGCAGGGTCTGCGCCTCGCGGCCGAAGGCGAGCGCCTGCGCCTGGGCGAGCATGTTGGCGAGCAGGAGGTCGTGGTGCCCGCGCGGGTCCTCGATCGGCTGGGTAAAGCCGACGAACTCGGCCGGGACGATGTCCGTGCCCTGATGGAGCAACTGGTGGAACGAGTGCTGGCCGTTGGTGCCCGGCTCGCCCCAGAGGACCGGCGCTGTCGGCCAGCGCACCGGCGTGCCATCGAGGAGGACGCGCTTGCCGTTCGACTCCATTTCGAGCTGCTGGAGGTAGGCCGGGAACCGCGCGAGCTCCGCGCTGTAGGGCAGCACGGCGAGCGTGGGGTGCCCGAGCACCGAGCGGTTCCAGACGCCGATGAGGCCGAGCAGCACGGGGAGGTTGTGCTCGAGCGGCGTCGTGCGCAGGTGTTCGTCGACTTCGTGGAACCCGGCGAGCAGCTCGCCGAAGGCCTCCGGGCCGATGGCGACCATGAGCGCGAGCCCGACCGCCGAGTCCATCGAGTAGCGCCCGCCGACCCAGTCCCAGAAGCCGAACATCCGTTCCGGATCGATGCCGAAGGCGTGCACGCGCTCCTCGTGTGTGGACACAGCGACCATGTGCCGGGCGACGGCCTCGTCGCCCAGCGCAGCGGTGAGCCAGTCGCGGGCTGCGCGCGCGTTCGCCATCGTCTCGAGGGTCGAGAACGTCTTGGAGACGACGATCACGAGGGTCTCGGCGGGGTCGAGTCCGCGCAGCGCGGCGCGCAGATCGGCGGGGTCGACGTTCGAGACGAAGCGGCTCGTGATGCCGTGCTGCGCGTATGCGCCGAGCGCCGTCGCGGCCATCTCGGGCCCCAGATGTGACCCGCCGATGCCGATGTTCACGACGTTGCGCAGCGGCCGCGCCGTGACGCCGGCCCACGCGCCGGTGCGCACCTCGTGCGCGAAGACGGCCATCCGCCCGAGCTCCGCGTGGACGTCCGGGACGACATCACGCCCGCCCGTCGCCATCCGCGTCCCGAGCGGCGCGCGCAGCGCCGCATGGAACGCCGCGCGGTCCTCGGTGACGTTGATGTGCTCCCCCGCGAACATCGCCGCGATCCGCTCCTCCAGCCCGGCCTCGCGGGCGAGGCCGACGAGCAGCGTCAGCGTCTCGGGCGTCACACGCTCCTTCGTGAGGTCGAGCAGGAGGCCCAGCGCCTCGAACGTGAGCCCCTGGGTGCGCCCCGGCTCCTGTGCGAGCTGCGCGAGCGTGCGACCGCTGAGCACCGTCCCATGGGCGCAGACGACCTCCCAGGACGGGAGGCGATCGAGGGGTGTCGCCGCGATCGGCATCGCGGGTCAGGCGGCCCCTGCGACGCTCGCGCGCTTGTCCGCGAGCGTGCCGAGCAGCGACCGCCATGAGTCGACGAAGGCCTCAGCCCCCTCCTGCTGGAGCTCGGCTTCGAGCTCGGAGATGCGCAGCCCGGCGGCCTCGAACGCGGCGAGCACCTGCTCGGCGTCGCCGCCGTCGCGCCGCAGCGCGACCGGCGGTACGGCGCCATGGTCGGCGAAGGCGGTCAGCGTCCCGTCGGGCATCGTGTTGACGGTGTACGGGGCCGCGAGGCCGTCGACGTAGAGCACGTCGGAGGCCTCGGGGTCCTTCGTCCCCGTGCTCGCCCAGAGCAGCCGCTGCGGCCGCGCGCCCGCGTTCATCAGCCGCTGGACGCGATCCGAGTCGAGCAGGTCGCGGTAGTTGCGGTAAGCGCGGCCGCCGATGGCGAGGCCGAGGCGGTTGCGCAGCTCGTCCGGCGCGCGCCCCTCGACCTTCTTGTCCCAGCGGCTCATGAAGAGCGAGGCGACCGAGGGGACGTCGGGCGAGAGCCCGGCGGCGATCCGGCGCTCGAGACCGCGGTGATACGCCTCGGCGGCGGCGAGGTGATGCTCGCTGGAGAAGAGCAGGGTCACGTTGACCGGGATGCCGGCGGCGATCGTCTCCTCGATCGCGGGCAGGCCCTCAGGCGTCCCGGGGATCTTGATGTAGACGTTGGGCCGGGCCATGCGGGCGTGCAGATCGGCGGCCTGGGCCACCGTCGCCGCGGTGTCGTAGGCCAGCTCCGGCGAGACCTCGAGCGAGACGAAGCCGTCGAGGCCGGCTGTGCGCTCGTGGATAGGCGCGAACAGGTCGCAGGCGCGCTGGAGATCGCTGATCGCGAGCTCGAAGAAGAGCGCGTCGTCCGCCCCGGTGCCGGACGCGAGCTCGGCGATCTGCGCGTCGTACTGCGTGCCCGCGCCGATCGCCTTCTCGAAGATCGTGGGGTTCGACGTGAGACCGGTCACATCGTGCTCACGGATGTGGCGCTCGAGTGATCCGTCGTCGAGCATGCCGCGGGTGATGTTGTCAAGCCAGAGGCTCTGTCCGGCATCGTGGAGGGCGCGGGTCGGGGTCATCGTCAGGCTCCTGTGGGTGCGGGGTCGGCGGGCCGGGGCGTGAGCCAGCGGCCGCTCGGGACGAGGCGGTCGGCCTCGACCGGACCCCAGCTCCCGGGTTCGTACACGATCGGTGTCGTCCCATCATCGAGGATCGGGTCGACGATCCGCCACGCCTCCTCGATCGTCGGCTCGCTCGCAAAGAGATTGTGGTCGCCCTCGAGCGCCGCGGTCAGCAGGCGCTGATAGGGGGCGATCGCCTCCGGCTCGCGGCGGACCGCGAGCAGCTCGATGTCCTCGACCTCGAGGTCGTCGCTGTTCGGGCGGCGGGCCTGGACCTCGAGTCCGATCAGCACCTCGGGCTCGATCTGAAAGCGCATCCGGTTGCCATGCAGGTGCTGGCCGGGGAAGAGCCGCTCGGGCGGGCACTTGAGCTCGACGACGATCTCGGTCGCCGTGACCGGGAGGCACTTGCCGGCACGCAGGAGGATCGGCACGTCCGCCCAGCGCCAGGTGTCCACGTGAAGGCGCATCGCAGCGTAGGTCTCGACATTCGACGCCGGGTCCACGCCCGCCGTGTCGCGGTAGCCGCGATATTGCCCGCGCACCACGTCCTGCGGCCCCAGCGGGCGCACGCCGCGCAGGAACCGCGCCTTCTCCTTGCGCAGCGCATCGTCGTGATGCCCGGGGAACGGATCCATCGCGAGCAGCGTCAGCACTTGGAAGAGATGGTTCTCGATGACGTCGCGGATCGCTCCGACGCTCTCGTAGAAGGCTCCCCGGTTGGCGACATCGAGCTCCTCGGCCATCGTGATCTGGATCTGCTCGACGTATTGGCGGTTCCAGACCGGCTCGAGGAAGGTGTTGGCGAAACGGAAGAAGAGGATGTTGTCGACCGGCGCCTTGCCGAGGAAGTGGTCGATGCGGTGGACGCGATCCTCCGGGAAGACCTCGCTGAGCTGTGCGTTGAGCTCGCGCGCGGTCGCAAGGCTGCGGCCGAAGGGCTTCTCGACGACCACGCGGCCCTGAGCCGCAAGTCCGGCCGCGCCGAGCTGGCCGACGACGGTGCCGAAGAGGACGGGCGGGATCGCGAGGTAGAAGACCGGGCGCTCGCAGCCCTCGAGGGTCTCGGCGAGCGCGCGGTATGTCTGCGCATCCTCATACCTCCCGGCGACGTAGCGCAGCCGCTGCGCCAGGCGCCCGAACGCGACCTCGTCGACCCCGTCGTCGGAGGCCTCGATGCTGGCGCGCGCGTGGGCGCGCAGCTGCTCGGTGGTCCAGCCGTCGAGCGCGACCCCGACGACCGGGACGTCGAGATCACCGGCGCGGACCATGTCCTGGAGCGCGGGGAAGATCTGGCGGAAAGCCAGATCCCCGGTCGCCCCGAAGATGACGAGGGCGTCGCCCTGCGTCAGATCGGTCACGCGGCGACCTCCGGCGGCGGCTTCTCCGCGTGACCGCCGAACTGGGCGCGCATCGCGGAGAGGAGGCGGCTGGCATCGCGGTCCTCACCGCGCGAGCTGAAGCGCGACTGCAGGGCGGCCGTGAGCACCGGCGTCGGCGTGCCGGTCTCGATGGCGGCGAGCGCGGTCCACCGCCCCTCGCCGGAGTCGGAGACGTGGCCGGAGTATGAGTCGAGCTCCGGGTCCTCGAGCAGCGCCGCCGCGGTCAGATCGAGCAGCCACGACCGCACGACCGTGCCGCGGCGCCAGACCTCCGCGACCTTCGCCGTGTCGATGTCGTAGCGGTAGTGCTCCGGGTGGCTGAGCGGCGTGGTCTCCGCATCGGCGGCGACGTCCTCGTGGCCGACGCCCGCGTGGCGCAGGAGGTTCATGCCCTCGGCGTAGGCGGCCATCAGGCCGTACTCGATCCCGTTGTGGACCATCTTCACGAAGTGACCGGCGCCGACGGCCCCGCAGTGGAGCCACCCCTCCTCCTCGGGCGCCGGCTCACCGCTGCGTCCCGGCGTACGTGGTGCTGCGTCGACGCCGGGTGCAAGCGAACGCAGCACCGGCTCGATGCGGGCGACCGATGCATCGTCGCCGCCGATCATCAGGCCGTAGCCGTGCTCGAGGCCCCAGACGCCGCCGCTCACGCCACAGTCGGCGTACTGAACGCCGCGCTCGGCGAGCGCGTGCGCGCGGCGGAGGTCCTCGACGTAGTGGCTGTTGCCGCCGTCGATCACGAGGTCGCCCGCTTCGAGGAGCGGCACGAGCGCATCGAGGACGGGGTCCACGATCGCCGCGGGAACCATGAGCCAGATGGCGCGCGGTGCGCGCAGCGCTCCGACGAGCTCGGCGAGCGACGAGGCACCGTGTGCCCCCTCCGCTGACAGGGCCGCGACGGCGTCGGCGTTCGGGTCCTGCACGACGAGCTCATGGCCGTCGCGCATGAGCCGGCGCGTCATGTTCGCGCCCATCCGCCCGAGGCCGATCATTCCGAGTTGCATCTGGCACTCTCCGGTCGAGGGTGAGGCCGTCAGCCTACCCGCTCGATCGCGCGCCGAAGGGCGTCAGCAGGGGTCAGCGGGCCCAGGAGACGCCCACGAGCACCGGCTCGGGAACGAGTGCGACGCCGAACCGGTCCTCGACCGCGTCGGCGACGCGGTGCGCGAGCCGCAGCAGGTCGGCGGTGGTCGCCGTACCCCGATTCGTGAGCGCAAGTGCATGCTTCGAGGAGATCGCCGCGCCGCCCTCGGCCGCGCCGCGCGTGATCCCGGCCGCCTCGATGAGCCAGGCCGCGGAGAGCTTGACGCCGCGATCTGTGGGCCATGCGGCGAGTGGCCGGAAGCCTTGTGGCGCCCGGGCGCGGACATCCTCGGCCAGCGATGCGGCGACGATCGGGTTCGTGAAGAACGATCCGGCGCTCCAGGTGTCGTGGTCGGCCGCGTCGAGCACCATGCCCTTGCTGCGTCGCAGCCCGAGGACCGCATCCCGGACCGCGGCGGCGGGCGCGCTGGCCCCCAGCTCGACGCCGAGGGTCGCAGCGAGCTCCGCGTAACGGATCGGCGCCGACTGCGGCGCGCGCTCGAGGTCGAAGGCGACCTCGAGGACGACGAAGCGATCCGACCCCTTGAAGCGGCTCGTGCGGTACCCGAGCCCGCACTGTGCGGCGGGCAGGTCGACGATGGCGCCCGCCTCGCGGTCGAACGCGCGCACGCTGTGCAGCACGTCGGCGGCCTCAGCGCCATACGCGCCGACGTTCTGCACCGGCGTCGCGCCGGCCGAGCCCGGGATGCCCGAGAGCGCCTCGACCCCGCTGATGCCGGCCGCGATCAGCTGCGCGACGAGGTCGTCCCACGGCTCACCGGCCTGGGCGGTGACGCGCACGCGTCCGCCTTCCCCGTCCTCGATCACGACGCCCCGCGAGACGATGTGCACGACCGTCCCGGCAAACCCCTCGTCGGCGATGACGACATTGCTCCCTCCCGCCAGGAGCAGCAGCGGCTCGCCGGCTGTGTCGGCGGCGCGCACGGCGTCTGCGAGCTCCTGCGCGCTCGATGCGCGCACGAGCCGGGCTGCGGGGCCGCCGAGCCGCAGCGTCGTCAGCGGCGCCAGCACGACGGATTGGGGATCGCCGGACACGATCGGCAAGGGTAGACCCCGGGCCCGCTCCCTAGGATCGGGCCCGTGAACGCTGACGAGCAGCGGCCGAGCGACCGGGCGCGTGGAATGCGCGGGCTGGACGCGACGCTCTACGGCATCGTGGCCCGCCGGCACAGCCCGCAGCTCGACGTGGCGATGCGCCGCCTGTCGCACGCAGCCGATTACTCACGCCTCTCCCTGAGCGGCGCCGCGGTGCTCGCGCTTGCGGGTGGTCCGCGGGGACGGCGGGCCGCAGCGCGTGGGCTCGCCTGCGTCGGCGTCACTGCGGCGGTCGTGAACCTCGCTGTGAAGCCGCTCACGCGCCGCAGCCGCCCCGACCGCGCCGAGCACGGGGTGCCTGAGGCCCGGCACGTGCCGATGCCGATCTCCACCTCCTTTCCCTCGGGGCACACCGCCGCGGCCGTCGCGTTCGCCGTCGGCGCCGCCGGCGCATGGCCGCGCGCTGGCGTGCCGCTCGGTGCGCTCGGCATCCTCGTCGGCTATTCGCGGGTCCACACCGGGGTGCACTACCCCGGCGATGTGCTCGCCGGGGGCCTCATCGGCGCCGGGCTCGCCGCAGCGACGGGCCGCGCGCTCGACGCTCGACGCTGAGCCGTCAGCCCGGCAGCACGGGCGACGGACCTGGCCGCGCGTCGAGCCCGCGCTCGGCGGCCAGGCACTGGAGCATCAGTGCGGTATCGGCGATCGCGACACCCGTCAGATGCTCATCGCGCGTCTCGAACGAGGTGACGATCTCGGCCACCGCATCCGCGTAGCGCTCGGCCTCGAGGAGCGCGAGCGCCTCGATCGCGTCCGCTGTGCGCACGAAGGCTTCGGTGCCCCCGCGCATGCCCTCGGCGCCGCGGATCGCCGCGGCGTCGTCGCGCAGGATGAGCCCGCAGAGCGCGACGACGTACGCCGCCGGAGGCGACGTGTCCTGCGGGCCGACCGCTCCCGACGCAATGCGCGCAGCAGCAGCCGCCTCCTGCGGGCCGGCGAGGATCGCGGCCTTCAGCATCCCGATGAGGCGCCCCCAGCTGCCGGGCGGAGCCACCTCCCACGACGCGCGGTAGGCCGCGACGGCCGCGAGCAGCTCGCGGCGTGCCGTCTCAGCATCACCGTCGAGGAGCGCCCGGTGCGCGGCCGCCTCGTGCGCGATGGCCGATGCGGAGAGATCGGCGTGCGGACCCTCGAATGCCACGCCGCTGAATCTACCCCGCCGATGCGCTGAAGCGCGCGCGCAGCGCCTTCTTGTCGAACTTGCCGACCGACGTCTTGGGCACCTCATCGATGAACTCGATGCGCTCCGGCAGCCACCACTTCGCCACGCGCGAGGTGAGGAACGCCCGCACCTCCTCGGCGGTCAGATCTCCGGGCGCGAGCGGCACGACGCACGCGAGCGGGCGCTCCCCCCAGCGCTCGTCGGGGACGCCGACGACGCACGCCTCGCGGACCTGCGGGTGGGCCATGATCTCGTTCTCGAGCTCGACGGAGCTGATCCACTCACCGCCCGACTTGATGACGTCCTTCGTGCGGTCGACGAGGCGGACGTAGCCCTCGGCGTCGATCGTCGCCACATCCCCGGTGCGCAGCCAGCCGTCCGCGGTGAACGACTCGTGCGAGCGCGCGTCGTCGTAGTACCCGGCGGCGACCCACTGGCCCGTCGCCTGCAGCTCCCCGCGCGCGACGCCATCCCACGGCAGCTCGGTCCCATCCTCCTGATCGACGATCCGCAGTTCGATCAGCGGCACCGGCAGGCCCGCTGTGGCCCGCACGTCCGCGAGCTGCGGGTCGTGCGGATCGCCGAGCGTGCTCTTCACGCGCGAGACGGAGCCGATCGGGCTGATCTCCGTCATCCCCCATGCCTGGAGCATCGGGATGCCGATGCGCTCGCGGTACTCCTCGCTGAGCGCCTTGGGGACGGGCGCACCGCCGGAGAAGATCCGCGTCAGCGCCGACAGGTCGCGCCCGTCGAGCTCGGCGGCCACGGCCTGCCAGATCGTCGGCACGCCCGCGGCGAGCGTCACGCGCTCGTGCTCGAGCAGGTCGGCGATCGCGGTGGCGCTCAGGTTGGATCCCGGGAAGACGAGCGTCGCGCCCGCCATCACCGGCGAGTGCGCGAGCCCCCAGGCGTTCGCATGGAACATCGGGACGACTGGCAGCACGGTGTCGCGTTCGCTGATCGCCAGCGAGTCAGCGCCGAGCGACCCGAGCGCGTGGAGGACCATCGCGCGGTGCGAGTAGACGACGCCCTTCGGATTGCCGGTCGTGCCGCTCGTGTAACACATGGCCGCCGCGCGCTGCTCGTCCTGCGCGCACAGCTCCGCGGGCTCGGCGGCCGCGAGCAGCTCCTCGTAGTCGAGCCAGCCCGGCCCCTCCGGCACCGGATGGTCGGCGCCGTCGTCCATCACGACGAAGTGCCGCACCGTCTCGAACGTCGAGACGAGCGGGAGGAAGATCGGCAGCAGCGAGCGGTCGACGAAGATCACCTCGTCGGCGGCGTGATTGACCGCGTAGGTCACCTGCTCGGGGAAGAGGCGGATGTTCAGCGTGTGGAGCACCCGGCCGCTGCACGGAGCCGCGTAGTAGAGCTCGAGGTGACGGTCGGAGTTCCAGGCGAACGTCCCGACGCGGCCGTGCTCGGAGACGCCGAGCGCGTCGAGGACGCCGGCGAGACGGCGCGTGCGCGCAGCCCACGCCCCGTAGGTGGTCTCCCGGCGCACGCCGCCGGCAGCGGTGATGATCCGCTTGCTCGGGAAGAGCCGCTCGGCCCTCCCGAAGATGTGGGTGAGCGAGAGCGGAACATCGGAGATCAGGCCGCGCATGGCGGGCAACCTACCGCGCGGCCCCGGCCGTCGGCCGCTCTACGCTTGCCCGGTGGAGCTCGCGCCGGAGACCCCCAACATCGACCTCCGGCACGACGCCGAGCGCGGCGAGATCGTCGTGCTCGCCTTCCCCTACGACGAGCGCATCGTTGATGTGGTGCGGCGCATCCCACAGCGGCGCTTCGATTGGGATGCGCGCGAGTGGTGGGCCCCCATCGACGACTGGTGCGGCGTGCACGTCGCGGAGGTCCTCGAGCGCTTTCCCGACCTCATCCCCAGCGATGCGGCGGCGGCCTGGCTGAGCGGCATCGACCGGCGCTGGATCGGCACCGTGACGACCTGCCGCCATGACGGTCGCGGCTGGTGGCTGCTGCGTACGCGCGCCGGATCGGTCCCTGAGGAACTCCTTGAGGGCGGCGTCGAACGCGAGGCCGGCGAGCTGCTCGTGCCGTTCAGCGTCGAGGCTGCGGCGGCGATCCGCGAGCTGCGGTCGGCCCGGCTCGACGGCGCCGCCGCGCGCTGCCTCGACGTTGCTGAGGTCGGCGACCCGGTCGCCCCCGCCCGCCTCGCACTCGCACACGGGGTCGACGGCGACACGCTGGCGATCGACGTGCTCTGGGACCACGACACCGGCCGGGCGTTCGAGAAGCTGCCCGGTGCGCTCGGCGGAGGACGGCTGCCGCTCGACCCCTGGGTCATCGGTCACCTCGACGGGTTCCTCGCGGCGCACGGCGTCGAGGTCCGGGGCCCCGTGCGCACGGCGCTCGAGGACCTGCGCGCCGAGCATGAGCTCGCGCAGTCGGCGATCCGGCGCTCCCGCGCGAAGGAGGCCGACCCGCTGCCCGCCGTGGCGGCCGTTCTCGGCGGGGAACTCGCTCCCTACCAGTGGGCCGGCGTGCGCTATGTGCTCGAGGCGCGCCGCGCCTTCCTTGCCGATGAGCAGGGACTCGGCAAGACCGTCGAGGCCCTCGCCGCGCTTGAGGCCGACGGCGCATTCCCGGCGGTCGTCGTCTGCCCCGCGGCGCTGAAGCTCGTCTGGCAGCGCGAGGCGGAGCGGTGGCTTCCCGGCCGCAGCATCGCCATCGTCGCCGGCCGCGGCGGGCACACACCGCAGGCGGACATCGTGGTCCTGAATTACGAGATCGTCGCCGCGCACCGTGAGGCGCTCGCCGCGCGACGTCCGCGGGCGCTCATCGTCGACGAGTCGCACTACTGCAAGAACCCACAGGCGAAGCGCACACAGGCCGTGCGGCGCCTCGCAGCCGCGGTGCCCGACGATGGCCTGCGCCTCGCGCTCACCGGCACGCCGGTGCTCAACCACGCGGAAGAGCTCATCGCGCAATTGCGCGTCATCGGGCGCCTGGAGGACTTCGGCTCCGGTGCGCAGTTCGCGCGCGATCTGCGCGGCGAGGGGGCTCAGGAGCGTCTCCACTGGCATCTGCGGCGACGCTGCTTCGTGCGCCGCCTGAAGATCGACGTGCTGCCGCAGCTCCCGCCCAAGCGCCAGGTGGTCGTCCCCATCGCCCTGTCGAATGAGCGCGAGTACCGGCTCGCCGAGAGCGACGTCATCGCCTGGCTGCGCACCCAGCCGCTCGATCTGCGCGAACTCAACGCGAAGATCGCCGCCACGCTGCGCGCTGAGCGCCTCGCCCAGCTCGGCACACTCCAGCGCCTGGCCGCACGCGGCAAGCTGCATGGCGCGCTCACGTGGATCCATGACTTCCTGGCCAGTGGGGAGCCGCTCGTCGTCTTCGCACGCCACCGCGAGGTCCAGGAGGCCGTGCTCGAGCGGTTCCCCGACGCCGCCCACCTCCTCGGCGGCGATGACGCGCTCGCGCGCGATGCGGCGATCCAGGCCTTCCAGGAGCCGGATGGACCGCAGCTCATCATCTGCGCGACGCGCGTCGCTGCGCAGGGCATCACGCTCACGCGCGCATCGAACGTGGCATTCCTCGAACTCGAGTGGACGCCGGCGATGCACGATCAGGCGGAGGACCGCTGCCACCGAATCGGCCAGCGCGACAACGTCACCGCCTGGTACCTGCTCGCCGCCGGCACGATCGACGAGACGATGGCCCGGCTCATCCAGCGCAAGCGCGCGACCGTCGCGGCGGTCACCGATGGCGTCAGCATGGACAGCGATGGCCTTGTGGAAGCGGTCGTCCGCGAACTGCGCGACGGTGAGCCATTCCGGCATCTGCAGCCCGTCGCCTGACGCGCGGCCCGTGAACCGCCACGCGCGTCACCCGCGTATGTGACACTGCGCACCAACTGGGCGGCGTTCGCCCACATCGTCGATCGAGGAGAGCCATGTCCCGTCAGTCCCGCCGTCTCATCAGCGCCGCACTGCTTGCGTGCTCGCTTGGGGCGATCGCACCCGCGGCGTCCTCCGCCGCCTTCGACGTCGGCCCGGCCGGCGTGCAGGAGTTCTATGAGGGTCCGCAGCATTCGTGGCCGGAGGGCGACGGAAAGGTCCTCTGGGCCCGCAAGATCAGTGGCCCGGCTGCGCTGAAGAGCGCCAAGGCGACCTACCGCGTCCTCTACACCTCGCGCGGCACCGACGGCGGGCGTATTCCGGTCTCCGGCCTCGTCAGCATCCCGAAGGGCAAGGCGCCCAAGGGCGGCTGGAAGGTCATCAGCTGGGGCCACGGCACGACCGGCCTCGCCGACGTGTGCGCACCCTCGCGCGTGACGGCGTCGTCGTCGTTCAAGTCATACGTGACGTACTCCGACGCGACGCTGAACCGCTGGCTCAAGCGCGGCTGGGTCGTCGCACGCAGTGACTTCGAAGGCCTCGGCACGCCGTGGCACGAGCATCCGTACCTCGTCGGCAGCTCGGAAGGCCGCGGAATCATCGACATCGTCCGCGCCGCACGCGGCATCGACAAGAAGGTCGGCAAGTCGTACGCGATCGCCGGCCACTCGCAGGGCGCGCACGGCGCACTGTTCGCGGGCTCGCTCGCCGCGACCGTCGCTCCGGAGCTGAAGCTCAAGGCCGTCGTCGCGTATGCGCCGGCGTCCCACCTGAAGGAGCAGGCGCAGCTGCTCGGCAACCTGCAGACGCCGAACGGCCTGAGTGGACTCGCGATCATGATCGCGAAGGGGTCAGCGCTCGTCTCGCCGGGCTTCAGCCTCGACGCGGTGCTCTCCGACCCTGCAAAGGCCCTCCTGCCGAAGCTCGACACGGAGTGCGTCGACACGATCGGCAGCACGAGCGCCTTTGGTGCACTTGCTCCCGCAAAGCTCGTCGCCGACGGACAGGACCTCTCGGGGCTCTATCCCGCGCTTGAGGCGACCAACCCGGGCGTGAAGATCAGCGTCCCGACGCTCATCCTCCAGGGCGGCGCCGACACGACCGTGTTCAAGGGCTTCACCGATCAGCTCATTCCGGAGCTCAAGGGCAAGGGCACGAAGGTCACGTACGTCGTCTATCCCACGGCCGACCACGGCGGGATCGTCGCGAAGACCCCGAAGGCCGCGAAGAAGGCCGATAGCTTCCTCGCGAAGCTCCTGAAGTAGCCCTCCGGCCGCCTGGGTCGGGATACGACGCATCGTGTCCCGACCCAGGCCCGACGTAGAATCGGCCGATGCCCGCGCCCGACGCACGGATTCGCGCGGCACGCGTCATCGGCGTCGACCTCCAGACGGCGTCCGTGATGCACCGGCTGCGCGAAGCGGGCGTTGCGACCATCCTGCTGAAGGGTCCGGCGCTGGCGGACCTCCTCTATGACGCGGGCGAGCTGCGCACGTACACCGACGTGGACCTCCTGGTCCGCGACATGGATGCCGAGCGCGCCGCGAGCGTGCTGACGCAGCTCGGGTACCGGCCGCTGGTGGACGACGGCGCCCTGCGCGGGCACCGGCCGGTCCACGCCCACGAATGGTCCACGCCGGCGGGGGCCTCGGTTGACCTCCACCGGACACTGCCCGGCGCCACGGCGGCCCCCGCGGACGTCTTCGCGGTCCTCGCCGGACACACGCGCACACTGAGCCTCTGCGGTGCAGAGGTCGAGGCGCTCGATGACGAGGCGGCGCTCGTCCAGATCGCGCTCCACGCCGCGCATCACGGGCCGCGCTCACCGAAGGCACTGAGCGAGGTCGAACGCGCCGCTGCGCGGCTGCCGGACCGCTCCTGGCGCCGGGCCGCCGGGATCGCCGAAGCCCTCGGAGCAGCGCCCGCCTTCGCTGCCGGCCTGCGCTGCTCACCGGCGGGGACGGCGCTCGCCGACCGACTCCACCTCAACCGCGAGGCACCGGCCGAGGTGCTGCTGAAGGCCCAGGGCGCACCGCCCCTGGCCGCCGGCATGGATTGGCTGCTGCGCACGCCCGGCGCGGGTGCCCGGGCGCGGCTGATCGCGCGCACGGCGCTACCGATGCCGGCCGCCCTGCGCCTCTGGCGGCCGCTCGCACGGCGCGGCCGTGCCGGCCTCCTGCTCGCGTACCTCTCGCACCCGCTCTGGCTCGGGCGCCACGCGGTACCGTCCCTGCTCGCGATGCGGCGAGCACGGAGGGCGGCACGGTGAGCGGGACGATCCGGGTTCGGGGAGACGCCGTCGAGTGGCGCCAGGTGGACGATGAGATCGTTGCGCTCGACCGCCTCGCCGGCGAGTACCTCGCTCTCACCGGCAGCGGGGCCGTGCTCTGGTCGCTCCTGCTCGAAGGCGCGACCGAACCGGAGCTCACGGCTGCGTTGCTGGCGCGGTTTGACGTCGAGCAGGGCGTCGCGGCAGCCGATGTCACCGCGTTCGTCGCGGGCCTCGAGGCACGCGGGCTGCTCGAGCGCCGATGACCCCGCAGGTCCTGCGGCTCACCACGCTGGAGGTCCTCACCGGTGCGGCACTCGGCACCGAGCCCGGCGGCCCACCCCCACTCCTCGAGGAGCCGGTCGCCGTCTCTCCGCGCGCGGCGCTCGAAGCCGCCCTGCTCCCGGCGCTCAAGCGCTCACCCTGCGTCATCACCTTCTCGGGCGGTGTGGACTCGTCGCTGCTGCTCGCCGTCGCCACACGTGTCGCGCGGCGCGAGGGGCTCCCGGCGCCGGTCCCGGTGACCGTGCGCTTCAGCAATGCCCCGGGCACCCGCGAGGACGAGTGGCAGGAGCGCGTGATCGCGGATCTCGCGCTCGACGACTGGGTGCGCATCGAGGTCGATGAGGAACTCGACCTCATCGGCCAGATCGCCGCCGGGCTGCTGCGCAGGCTCGGCGTGGTGCACCCCCCGCATCTGGCGCTGCACGCGCTGCTCGCCGAGCGGGTCCCGTGCCGGTCGTACATCACCGGCTACGGGGGTGACCAGCTCGGTTACTGGGTCGGCGTCGCGCCCAACGAGCACCTGCCGCGTCCCGGCCGCCGTCGGTCGGCGATCCTGGCGGCCCAACGGCTTGCGCCTGCGGCGCTGGGCCGCCGCGCACTGCGTGCGTCAGCGCCTGCGCGGCAGTGGCTGCGTCCGGAGGCCCACCGCGAATACGAGCGCCGGTGGGCCGCCGCCAGACAGGCGTAGTACGTCTCCTGGCCCGCGTACCTCGACCTGCTGCCACGGCGCCGCGTGATGGCCGGCATCTGCGCGTCGATCGCCGCCGCGTTCGACGGCCGCGACGTCGTCACGCTCCACCCGCTGCTCGACCGGGGCGTGCTCGCGGCCCTCGCCCGTGCGGGCGGACGGCGCGGGCTGGGAGACCGCGCCGCGATCATGGGCCTTCTGGCAGGTGATGACCTCGATCCGCAGGTCGTCACCCGGTCCTCGAAGGCGCACTTCCTGAGCGCCTATCTGCGCGAGCGCAGCCGGGAGTTCGCCCGCCAGTGGGACGGAACGTCGTTCCATCCGGAGCTCGTCGACCCCGAGGTGCTGCGCGCCGCATGGCTGGCCCGCATCCCGCGCGGCTCCGCCGCGCTTGCGCTGCAGGCCGCGTGGCTCGCCTGCGACGGCTCAGCCGAGCTCGAGCAGACGCCCGGTCACCGCGGGTAGCCAGCGCGCACCACGAGGACGGGTCAGGACCCACCCCGGGAGCCGCGCGAGCTCGAGCAGCGCGGCGTCGGCCGGGTCCCCCGCGCGGCTGTGGGCGCGCGCCAGACGGTGCAGGCGGTGCGCCGGGCGCAGCGCCCGGAGCTCGACCTGCGCTCCCCACTCGAGCGCGACCCAGCCGGCCAGCGGCGCGCATGCGGCGACCGGCGGCAGCGCGAGCCGCAGCCGCTCGCCGGAGCGGCTGCGCTCAAGCTCGGCGCTGGATAGCAGCGCCTCGGTCCCGGGCCGCAGGTCCACCGAGCGCGGCCCCACGTGCGCGACTCCTCGCTCGAGGATCAGCACGTCGTCGGTGAGCACCGGGACACCGGCGAGCGCGAGCGCGGCCATCAGCGTCGACTTCCCGTCCTCGCGCGCGCCCAGCACCGCCAGGGCACGGCCGCCCGGCAGCACGAAGGCGCCCGCGTGGAGGGAATCCCACCCCTCCCAGCCGGCCATCACCGACGCGGCCACGCCGAGATACGGGTGCGCGATCTCATCCTCCGCGACCGGACGGGCAAACTCGAAGATGGCGGTCCGGGCAGCGCGCTCGAGCAGCAGCCGCCCGCCGCCGACCAGTGGGATGGTCCGGGTCACCTGCTCCGGCGCGGACCCGCGGGCCGCGCGCACCTGCACGCGCATGAGCGGGCGGCCCGCATCCGTTGCCGGCTGGAGCACACGGCCCGCGACCCCCTCAACGGTGAACCCGTAGGCCGCCGCTGGTACGGTCGCGGTTCCTGAGGTCGAAGACATGGAGGACACGATGGACCGCGAGACGGAGCGCCCGCAGGGCGCGGAGGATCGTACCTACGAGGCGCCGGCGATCGAGGTGATCGGCGACGCCGAGGAGCTGGCCAAGGGCAACGAGGGCTCCGGAACCGACTCCGGTCCAGCCTGATCCCCCGACCGCGCCGGGGGATGACGGTCAGTCGTCCTTCGGCGCGGGGCGGAACACGACCCGCTTGAGCTCACCGACCGTCGCTCCGCCGAGGCGCATCGCGGTCTGGAACCCCTCCTTGCCGAGCTCCCCGGCGTCGAGTGAGGTGCGCAGGGCGTTGAGCTCCTCGCGCTTCTCCTCGTCAAGGTCATCGCGACCGACGTCGAGCAGGATCATGTGCCGCGGGCGCCGGAGCTTGGATGCGGCCTGCAGCAGCGCCTTGCGCTGCTCGGCGGCCAGGCCGTCCGGGGCGACCACGGTCGACTCGCCGGCCTCGATGCGCTTGAGCGCGGCCGCAGCGGCGAGCTCGGTCGCCTTCTCCTCGAGCACATCGTCGGGCACACGACCCGCGATCAGCTCGCGGATCTTCCCCGGGGACAGCACGGCGCCCTTCTCCTCGACGAAGACGCGCTCGAGGAACCGCTCGCGCTCGGCCTCCGAGGGAGAGACGATGAAGACGAGGCTGCCCGGGCTGTACCGCATCCGATCGGTCGGGCGCAGGACCCGGCAACGGGTCGAGAGGTCGGGCTCGCGGGGCGGACCGGAGCCCTCACGTCGCGGCCGGTCCGAGGACCACGCGCCGCGCTCATCGTCAGAGATCTTCACGCTGCGCGGCTCAGTCATACCCCTATGGTGACGCATCGGCGCGGTCAGGGGCGGAAGGTCGCGCCCAGCGGGCTGCGGTCCGGCCGCTCCAGCCGCGACCATGACGCACTGTGAGGGCCGATCCGCGCGAGCTGGCAGCCGTCTTCGCCGGCGGCGCGCTGGGCGCGATCGCGCGCGCCCGCCTCGGCGAGGCGTTCGCGCATGATCCGGGCTCGTGGTCCTGGGCGACGCTGATCGCGAACCTCACCGGCGCCTTCCTCCTCGGCCTCGTGGTCGCCCATGCCCAGCACCATCCCCGGCCCCTCCGGCACGCGCGCCCGCTCCTGGGGACCGGCCTCTGCGGCGCGCTCACCACGTTCTCGGCGATGCAGCTCGAGGTGCTCCAGATGCTCGACACGGGTGCGGTGGCGCTCGCGGCGGGCTACCTCGCGGCGCTCCTCGCCGGGGGCCTCGGGGCCATCGCCCTCGCCGACCTGCTCGAGCGGCGAGGGCCGCTGCACGGATGAGCGCCGGGCTCTGGATCGGCGTCGCCGCACTCGGCGGCCTCGGCGCGGTCGCGCGCATGCTCGTGACGGCATCCGCGGACCGCCGCGCTGCCATGCCGTTCCCCATCGGAACCCTGGTGGCCAACCTCACCGGCACCTTCGTGGTCGGCGTGCTCGCCGGCGCGGCAGTGAGCGGGACGGCGCGCACCCTCCTGATCACGGGCCTGCTCGGCACCTTCACGACCTTCAGCACCTGGATGCTCGACACCCACCGGCTCGCGACCGAGGGTCGGCGCGGCCTCGCTGTGCTGAACGTCGCGGGCAGCTTGGCCGCCGGGCTGCTCGTGATCTGGGCCGGGGAGCGCCTGGGCTGCGCCCTCCGACCGCAGGTGGGATGATCGCGCCATGTCGACGGATGGGACCCTCGCCGGACGCACGCTCTTCATCTCCGGCGCGAGCCGCGGGATCGGCCTCGCCATCGCGCTGCGCGCGGCGCGTGACGGCGCGAACGTCGCCCTGATCGCGAAGACCGGCGAGCCGCACCCGAAGCTCGAGGGGACGGTCTTCACCGCCGCCGAGCAGATCGAAGCCGCCGGCGGTCAGGCGCTCCCGATCGTCGGCGACATCCGCGACGAGCACCAGGTCCACGACGCGGTCGTCCAGGCCGTCGCGCGCTTCGGCGGCATCGACATCTGCGTGAACAACGCCTCGGCGATCAACCTGGCCGCCACCGAGGACCTCGAGCTCAAGCGCTTCGACCTCATGCAGCAGATCAACGTGCGTGGGACCTTCGTCGTGACGCAGGCGTGCCTGCCGCATCTGCGCGCGGGGACGAACCCGCACATCCTCACCCTCTCGCCCCCGATCGGGCTGCGGCCCGAGTGGCTGGGGCCGCACATCGGCTACACCCTGGCGAAGTACGGCATGAGCCTCCTCGCGCTCGGGTGGGCGGCGGAGTTCGCGCAGGCAGGGATCGCGTCGAACGCGCTCTGGCCGCGCACGATCGTCGCGACCGCCGCGGTGCAGAACCTCCTCGGCGGCGACGCGGCGATGGCCCACTCGCGCCGCCCGGAGATCTACTCCGACGCGGCGTACACGATCCTCACCCGCGACAGCCGCTCATGCACCGGCAACGCCTTCCTCTGCGAGGACGTCCTTGCAGAGGAAGGCGTCACCGACCTGTCGCCGTACGACTACGTGGCGGGCGCGGAGCCGTACATGGACCTCTACGTCGACCACATCTGAGCGCGGCCCTCACGGCCGCGAGCCCTCAGCTGCCGCCGCGCGCGCGCTCGAGCAGATGCTCGCGGCGCAGGAGCTTGACGCGCGGGCGGCCCTGCGCCTCGCCCGTCGTGGTCTCGTGCTCGTCGATGCGCTCCCAGGCGGGGAAGTCGATCCGCGTCGCGCCGCGCGCGTCGAGCAGGGCATCGAGCTCCTGCGCACCGGCAGGCGGCTGCGCGAGCACGCCGGCCTCGAGGTCTTCCAGGAGGTGGTCGACGGTCTCGTGTGCGCACTTCTTGTTCGTGCCGATGACACCGGACGGCCCGCGCTTGATCCAGCCGGCGGTGTAGACGCCGGGCAGCGGGGCACGGCCGGGCTCGCTGAGCACGCGGCCGTCGTCGTTGAGGATCGTCCCGGCGGCGTCATCGAAGGGCAGGCCCTCGAGGCCTGCGCCGCGGTAGCCGACCGACCGCAGGACGAGCGAGCAGTCGATGACCTCCTCCTCGCCGGTGGCACGGGCGCGCTGGGTCCCGTGCTCGCCGACGACGAGCTCATTGCGCACGATGCGCAGGCCCTCGACGCGGTCTGTGCCCAGGATCTCCACGGGCGACGCGAGGAAGCGCAGGACCACGCGCTTCGCGTGGCCATGCGGCGTGCGTGCCGCGTACTCCTGGACGATCTCGACGTTGTCGCGCGCCGTGCGGTCGGCGTCGTCACCCTCCAGCCACGCCGCGCTGGCGGCGTCGAGGACGACGTCGGCCGGATCGACAACCACGTCTGCGTCCTCGAGCTCGCCGAGCTCGCGCAGCTCGGGGGTCGTGTACGCGGCCTGCGCCGGGCCGCGGCGGCCCAGGATGACGACCTCCTCGATCCCCGACTGCGCCAGCGCGGCGATCGCCGTGTCCGACGTGTCGGTGACCGAGAGCTCGCCCTGGGTGAGCATCAGCATGCGCGCGACGTCGACCGCGACGTTGCCGTTGCCGATCACGACGGCGCGCGGGCCGCGCAGGTCGAACTGGTGGTCGGCAGCGTCGGGGTGGCCGTTGTACCAGGCGACGAATTCGGTCGCGGGAACGCTGCCGGGCAGGTCCTCGCCCGGGATCCCGAGACGGCGATCGAGCGCTGCGCCGTAGGTGTAGATGACAGCGTGGTGGTGGTCGAGCAGCTCCGCGTGCGTGATGTCGCGGCCGACCTCGACGTTGCCGTGGAAGCGGAAGCCCTCAAGCGCCGCGGCCTTCTGGAAGACGCGCGTCACCGACTTGATCTTCGGATGGTCCGGCGCCACGCCGGCGCGCACGAGCCCGTAGGGCGTCGGCAGGCGGTCGAAGAGCTCGACCTCGATGCCGCCGGCGCGCAGCAGCTTGTCCGTTGCGTAGAAGCCCGCGGGGCCCGCGCCGACGATGGCGACGCGGACGGGGGTCGATCCCTCAGCCATCGCGGGAACGTATCGCGGCGCGGGGTCTAGCGTCCGGCGGCTGCGAGCTTGCGGGCGATCACCATGCGCTGGATCTGGTTCGTGCCCTCGAAGATCTGCATGACCTTCGCCTCACGCATGTAGCGCTCGGCGGGAAAGTCGGTCGTGTAGCCGTACCCGCCGAGGACCTGCACGGCGTCGGTGGTGACCTTCATCGCGGAGTCCGTGGCGACGAGCTTCGCGATCGACGCCTGGCGCCCGAATGGCAGGCCGCGGTCACGACGGCGGGCCGCCTCGAGCACGGTCGCTCGTGACGATTCGACCGCTGCGGCCATGTCGGCGAGCAGGAAGCCAAGCCCCTGGTGCTCGATGATGGGCTTGCCGAAGGTCTCGCGCTCACCGGCGTACGTGACCGCCTGGTCGAGTGCCGCCTGCGCGAGACCGGTGGCCACCGCGGCGATGCCCAGGCGCCCGCTGTCGAGCGCTTCGAGGGCGATCGGCAGCCCGTCACCCTCGGCGCCGATCATGTGATCCGCGGCGACGAAGGTGTCCTCGAAGACCATCGACGCCGTCGTCGAGCCCTTGAGGCCCATCTTCGACTCCGGGTGCAGCGCGCTGAGGCCGGCGGCGTCCGCGGAGACGAGGAAGCACGACACGCCGCGCGAGCGATCCTCGGAGGTCCTGGCGAAGACGATGTAGAAGTCCGCCTCACCGCCGTGGGTGACCCACGCCTTGGTGCCGTTCAGGCGGTAGCCGTCGCCGTCGCGCACGGCGCGGGTCGTCATCGCCGCCGCGTCCGAGCCGGCTTGGGCCTCGGAGAGGCAGTAGCCGCCGAGCAGGCGGCCGCCGAGCATGTCGCCGAGCCAACGCTCCTGCTGCTCCGCGGTGCCGCGCGTCGCGAGCGGGTAGCAGCACATGACGTGCACGCTCGTTCCGACCCCGACGCTCGCCCAGGCGCTGCCGATCTCCTCGAGCGCCTGGAGATAGATCTCATACGGCTGACCGCCGCCGCCCTGCTCCTCCGGGTATGGCATCCCGAGGAACCCGAGCTCGCCGAGCGTCGTGAAGATGTCGCGTGGAAAGCTGCCGTCGGCTTCGTGCGCGGCGGCACGGGGGGCGAGCTCGCGCTGCGCGACGTCGCGCGCCAGCTCGAGGATCGCTTCGGCTTCAGGGCTCGGGAGAAGGCGTTCTGCGGGCATGCATTCAGCTCTGGGGGACGTCGAGGACAATCTTGCCGACCGCCTCGCGGCGGTCGAGGCACAGTAGCGCCGCAGAGGCGTCGTCCAGGTCGAATACGGGGCCGACAATGGGCGCGATGAAGCCCTGACGCGCCAGGTCGTCGATCGCCGTCCCGATCTCGCCGAAGAGCGCGGTGTCGGTCAGCGCCCAGGCGCCCCAGCCGGCACCGATCACCTCGGTGTTGCGCAGCAGCAGGCGGTTGACCTTGACCTCCGGGATCGAGCCGCCGGTGAACCCGACGACCACGAGCCGGCCGCCGCGTCCGAGCGAGCGCAGGCTGTCGAGGAAGCGGTCCCCGCCGACCGGATCGATGAGGAGATCGACGCCGCCGTCCGATGCCTCGAGCGCCGCATCCTTCCAGTCCCCGTCCGAGCGCAGGACGACGTCGGCGCCCGCCTCACGGGCGATGCGCTCCTTCTCGTCGGTCGAGACCACGCCGATCGTGCGCGCGCCGAGCCCGCGTGCGACCTGGAGCACCGCCGTGCCGACGCCGCCCGCTGCGCCATGGACGAGCACCGTCTCCCCCGCCGCGAGGCGCCCGCGCGTGACGAGCGCGAAGTACGCCGTGTGGTAGTTCAGGACGAGGCCCGCTGCCTGGCGGAAACTCATGTCGTCCGGGATCCGGAACGTCGCGAACGCGGGCGCGACGGCGACCTGCGCGAACCCGCCGAGCAGGCAGAACGCTGCGACCCGGTCCCCGGGCTGCAGGCCGCTGCCCTCCGGGGCGCTGCGCACGACACCGCCGACCTCGCTACCCGGGATGAACGGCAGGTCGGGCTTCATCTGGTACTCGCCGCGGCTCTGGAGCAGCTCGGGGAACGACACCCCGGCGGCGTGGACGTCGATGACGACCCCGCTGCCCGGTGTCAGCGCATGTGACGCCTCGGGCTCCGGGACGTCGACGATCTGGAGGTGCTCCGGGCCGGTCAGCTCGGTGATCTGGATTGCGCGCATGCCCACATCCGATCACATGCGCGCGCCGCGGCGCTCCTCAGTGCGCCCGCGGACCGAGCCGGACCGGCAGGCTGAGGAGCTGGTTGAGGAACCCGGAGACGACGTGCTGTGGCTCCCCCGCGAGCTCCATCTGCGGGTAGCGGGCCAGCGTCTCCTCGAGCATCACCCGCAGCTCAAGGCGCGCCAGCGCGGCGCCCAGGCAGAAGTGCCGCCCGCCCGCTCCGAAGGACTGATGGTCCGGGTCGCGATGGACATCGAAGCGATCGGCGTCCTCAAAGCGCGTCTCGTCCCGGCCCGCCGACACGTACCACATGACGACCTTGTCGCCCGCGCGGATCTCCTGGCCTTGGAGGACCGTGTCGCGCGTGGCCGTGCGACGGAAGTGCGCGAATGCGGGGAACATCCGCAGCGCCTCCTCGACCGCTCCGGGGACGAGCTGCGGGTCGGCGAGCAGGAGCTCGAGCTGGTCGCGGTTCTCCAGGAGTGCGCGCATCGCGCTGCTGAACGTCGCCTTCGTGCTGTCGTTGCCGGCCGCCATCAAGAGGAAGAACCCCATGACGATCTCGTGGTCCTCGAGCCGCTCACCATCGATCTCCGCGTGGACGAGCACGCTCGTGAGGTCGTCGGTGGGGTGCTCGCGGCGCGCCGCGATGAGCGCGTTGCAGCGCTCGAACACCTCCGGGATGTCGCGCTCCATCACCGCGGCCGCGCCCTCCGGGTTGAGCTCCGGGTCGGTGAACCCGAGGACGGAGTTCACGATCCGCGCCCAGACCGCGTCCTCCTCCGGCTCGAGCCCCATGAAGCTCCCGATCACGCGCGAGACGACCGGCTGCGCGACGTCGGTCACGATGTCGCAGCGGTCTCGGCCATCGAGGCGGTCCAGGACGGCGCGCGCGATCTGGCGGATCTCGTCCTCATGCTCGGCGATCCGCCGCGGCGTGAACCCGCGCTGGAAGAGCGCCTTGATCCGGTCGTGCTTCGGCGGATCCATCCCGATGAACATCGCCGTGACGAGCTCCTTGGGCAGGACGCCGTCGGTGATCGCCACGATCCCGCCGAGCTCCGAGGAGTACGTCTCCCAGTCGCGCGTGACCTCCTTGATGCCCTCGGCGGTCGTCACCGACCAGTAGCCGGCCTCGTCGGGAAAATCGCGCAGCTCACGCGACCAATGCACCGGGCACTGTGCCCGCAGCTCACGGAAGAGCTCGTACGGCGGCCCTCCGGTCCACTCCTCCGGCTCGAACACCAGCCGCTCGTTGAGCGGCACCTGATCGTCGGACATCGCGCTCTCTCCCTTGACGCTGACAGCGTTTGTGACACCCTGTCACACCGGGAGACTACCGGAGCGCGGCAGCGGTGTCGAGGCGTCCCCACAGGTGCGATGATCCGGCGATGCGCGCCTGTCGCTTGCCCCTGCACCTCGTCGCCGCGGCGGCCCTGGCGCTGCCGCTCACCGCGTGCGGTGGTGGCCCAAGCGGCGGCGGACCCGGCGCCACGGCGCTCACCGCCGGCCCGTGGCAGGCGGCCAGCGTCCGGTGGGACGGGGCGGACCGCCCGGTCATCGAGGGCACGGTGCTCACGCTGCGCTTCGATGCGGGCGGGCAGGCGAGCGGCTCCGGCGGCTGCAACACCTTCGGCGGCCCGTACGCCCTCGACGGCGGGCAGTTGCGGATCGGTCCGCTCGCGGCGACCCTGCGTGCCTGCGCGGGCCCCGCAGGGGCGAACGAGCAGGAGGCGGGGTACTTCGCCGCGCTGGGCTCCGTGCGGGGGCTCCGGCTTGCCGGCGGGCTGCTCACCCTGCTCGACGCGCGGGGACGCACGGCCGTCACCCTGCGCCGCGGCCGCCTCGCTCCGATCGGATAGCGTCGCAACCGGAGGCGGCGTCCGGCCGCATCGAACCACTGGGAGGGAGACCCACCGATGAGCATCAGCATCACGACCGAGGAGGCCGCGGCCCGCCTCGCGCTCCGCGCCCTGGCCGACGAGTACGCCTGGCGCACCGACGAGTACGACTACGACGGGTATGCCGAGCTCTTCACCCCCGACGCCGAGCTGAGCTCGGTGAACCCCGGAGAGACGGAACCCTTCTTCCTCGCCAAGGGCACCGAGGAGCTGCGCGGCGTGGTCCACGGCAACGACCAGTTCGCGCGGACCTTCCACGCCGTCGAGAACCACCGCATCCACCACCTCGACCTCGAGGCGGGGACCGCCAGCGGCGTTATCTACTGCACCGCGCACCACCTCATCGAGCGCGAGGGCGAGGTGCCCCAGACGCTGATCATGCTGATCCGCTACCACGACGAGTACGCACTCACGAGCGACGGCTGGAAGTTCACGAACCGCTGCCTGCGCATGCAGTGGGTCGAGTACTTCGACGAGGCGGACGTCAGCCCGTACCCGTTCCGCCGCGGGTCCGCCGACTGGATGGACGCCTAGATAACGGCGAGGGGCCCCGCACCGGCGTGGTGCGAGGCCCCTCGGCCTGACCCCTCCTGCGGCGCGGTCAGCGCTGCGGGCGCAGGCGCTCCGGCCAGATGCCCTGCTTGCCGGGCATCAGGATCCCGTTGGGATCGACGGCGTCCTTGAGCTTCTCAACGAACCGCAGGTAGGCGTTGTCGTTCCAGCTGAACGTCGCCTGCGAGTGATCCATCGTGTCGATGTGCGTGCGGTACTCGCCGTAGCCGTTCTCGGCCAGACGGGTGATGAGGAGCTTCGCCGCCTCATAGGAGTCGCGCGACTGCTCCTCGTTTGTCGTGTCATACGTGATGCACGCGATCGGCAGCACGGTGCGGGCGTTGATGATCGGGATGCCGGCCATGTAGTCGACGCCAGCCTCCTTCTCGACGACCTCGCGCATGAGGAGGTGCGACTTGTAGAACTCCTCACCGGTCAGCGGGACGGCCGGCGCGGCACCGATGTGTCCGCCGTGCTCCTCGCTGTACCAGTACGTCTGGTTGAGGGCCGTCATCCCGGGGATGCCACCGGCGGTGCGCTCGCCCGGGTGCTCGAGGTTCGGGATGTCCTTGCCAGCGCACTTCGTGCTCCACACGTCCGCGCCGGGAACCGTCTCGAAGGCCTTGCGGCACTTCTCCCAGTTGTACTCGACGACCTGCTCGTCGCCGAAGAGGGCGAAGCGCAGCCCGAAGCGACCGACCTGGAGCTCCTTGGCGACGTGGTCAATGATGTCGTCCGGGATCGGATCGTCGCCCTCGTACCACTGCGTGCGCTTCGACATCGCCGACGCCGCGAGCAGCGTGTTGTACATCACCGGGACGCCCTCGATCGTGCGGTCGAGGCGCAGTTCGCGCAGGCGATCGACGAGCGGGATGACGTCCTTCTCGTCCCAGATGCGCACCCAACACGCGCGGAACGTCTCGGGCATCGGGGCGAGCCACACGCCCATGCGGGTCACGATGCCGAAGTTCGACTGCATGAACAGCTGGTCGAGCGTCGGGCCGAGGCCACGCTTGTAGAGATGCCAGGCGTTGTTGTTCGGCATCGCGCCCATGCCGGTGCGCAGCACGTCGCCGTCCGGCAGGACGACCTCCATGCCGCACGGCATCTGGAAGTCCTGGCCGTACGGGGTGTACGTGAGGCCGTGCTCGGTCGCGTTGGCAATGACACTGCCCCAACCGAGGTCGGTGCAGGAGAGCATGAGGTTGTGACCGCCGGCCTGGATGGCGTCGTAGAGCTCCTGCCAGGTGGTGCCCGGGGACACGACCGCGTAGCCGAGCTCCTCGTTGATCTCCAGGACCTCACGGAACTCGCGGAAGCTGATCGTCACCGCCCCGTTGACGCCCGGGGCGCCGCCGCCGTAGGCGTTGTTCTTCCCGGCCCCATGGACCCAGAGCGTGATCGTGTGCCGGTTGGCGATCCGGACGACCTCCTGGACCTCCTCCGTCGACTTCGGATGCACGACCGCGGAGGGCAGGAACAGCTCCCAGGACTCCGGCTCGTACGGGTCGCGGTACTCGGTCAGGTCGTCCTTGCCGTGCAGCAGGACACGCTCCTGGCCGAGCAGTGCGACGAACTCGTCATAGGCGGCGCGGAAAGACTCCTCCGAGACTCCGGGGGGAAGCAGCGTGGTCATCTCAGTTCTCTCCTCGTGAGATGTTGCGTTGGATGATCGGACGGTAACAAGTGCGACGTGGTGACGGTGTTGCCCAGTTCAAGCTGGCGCGTCGCGCGTCAGCTCGATGACGCCGTCCCCGCTCAGCGCCCCCAGAACGAACGAAGCGCCCTCGGCGAGAAGGACGCTCCGTATAGCGGGGGCAGGATTCGAACCTGCGACCTTCGGGTTATGAGCCCGACGAGCTACCAGACTGCTCCACCCCGCGACGCCCTTCAAGCGTAGCAATTCCGGGGTCCGGCCGAGAATTCACATCTTCGTGATGACCTCATCGGCGAAGCGCCCGACCCAGTCGATCTTCTCCTGGGTCGTGAGCTCCCCCTCGTGCGAGCGATAGTCCGCCGCCGGCGAGACGACGACGTCCGTGTAGCCCAGCTCCTCGAGGCGGTGGAACTCTTCAACGGTGGCGGCGCCCATGACACCGCCATGGATCTCGAATTCGTCGCGCGAGCGCCCACGCTCGTCGAGCAGCTCGTGGAGTCGCCGCGCGCAGCGCTCGGCCTCCTCCCACGTCGAGGGCACGCCGACCCAGCCGTCCGCGTGGTCGACGGCGTCGCGCAGGCTCGGCCCCTTGTGGCCGCCGATGTACACGGGCACCGGCTCGCTCACACCGGGCGACGACATGATCCGCGGGAAGTCGTAGTACTCGCCGTGGTACTCGAACCACTCGCCCGTGAGCGCCCCGCGGACGATCTCGATGCCCTCGATCATGCGCGGGCGGCGCGACTCGAAGTCCATCTGCACCGGTGCGAACTCCTCCGGCCAGACGGCCTGACCGACGCCGAGCCCGAACCGATTCCCCGAGATCAGGGCGAGGGTCGCCACCCGGCGCGCGACGAGCAGCGGCTGATGGAGCGAGAACTTCAGCACGTACGTGTAGGCCCGAAGGGTCGTCGTGCGCGCGAAGACGGCTGCGAGCAGCGTCATCGGCTCGAGAAACGGCGCGTCGGGCTCCCAGCCCCGGCTGCCGTCAGCGGTGTACGGGTACGGCCGCGAGACGACCTCGGGGTAGAAGAGTCCCTCGTGCATCGCGACGGAGGTGAAGCCGACCGCCTCGGCGGCGACAGCGGTCTCGATGTAGTCCCGGGGATCACCGGTTGAATGCCACAGGCTGAAGCGCATCTCGTCTCTCCTTGCGGGGTAGGGTTGCCAACCTAACGGCCCGGCGCCCGCCGGGGGAGGAGTTCGATGAGTCACGAGACGATCGCCATCAGCGGGGCCAGCGGCGCCCTCGGGAGCCTGCTCGCCGAACTCGCGGTGCGCGAGCAGCCTGCGGAGACCGTGATCCTCACGACGCGCACCCCGGATGCGCTGGCCGACCTCGCGGCGCTCGGCGCGCAGGTGCGGTTCGCGGACTTCGACGAGCCCGAGTCGCTGACCGCCGCATTCGCAGGAGCACAGCGGCTCGCGCTGATCAGCGCCTCAAACGTCGTCGGCGATCGCGTGACCCAGCACGGCGCGGCGATCGACGCCGCCGCCGCGGCCGGCGTCGGGCACATCCTCTTCACGTCGATGCCCAGGGTCGACGAGGACGACCATCCCGCCGGGCACGCCGCACGCGAGTACCGCGCCACCGAGCTCCTGCTCCCCCCCGCCGGCCCGGCCTGGACGGTGCTGCGCAACGGCCCGTACGCGGAGCTCAACCTCGTCGAGCGCATCGCCGACAGCCTCGTCGGCGGCGACCTCGTGACGAACACCGGCGACGGCGGCATGGCGTTCGTGTCGCGCATCGACTGCGCCGCCGCCGCGTACGCCGTGCTCACGCAGGACGGACACGCAGGCATGACCTACGACATCACCGGGCCGGCATCCGTGTCCTACGGCGACGTCGCCGCCCTCTTGACCGAGGTCCTCGGTCAGCCGGTCGGCTTCCGCGGCATCGACGATGACGAGATGGCGGCGCGCTTTCGCGCTGCCGCCGTGCCTGAGGAGATGGTCGAGCCTCGCGTGGCGCTCGGACGGGCGATCCGCGGCGGCTTCTTCTCCGCCGTCAGCCCGACCGTCGAGCAGCTCACGGGGCGCCCCGGCCTGCCGGTGCGCAGCGTGCTCGAGACGCACCGCGACACGCTCGCGGCGATCGTCGCGGCAGCGGCCTGAGGCGATCACAGATGGGCGAGATCAACCAGCTCCCCCGCGCGTACCGCCGTGTCCTCGGACTCATCTCGGACCACGCCCCGGTCACGCGCGCCTTCATGCGGGCCGCGGCGGCCGTCGACCCGGTCCTGCTGAAGGCGAGCGGCGGGCGCATCAGCCTCCCGCTCGGGCTCCCGACGCTGCTCCTGCGCACGACGGGCGCGCGGTCGGGCGAGCCGCGTGAGGCACCGCTCCTCTACGCCCCCGACGGCGAGCGCATCGTGCTGATCGCCTCGCAGGGCGGCGCCCCGCGCAACCCGGCCTGGTACCACAACCTCGTCGCCCACCCCGAGTGCGAGGTCCTCGCCGCGCACGAGCGCAGCGGCCGGTACGTCGCCCGGGAGGCTGAGGGCGAGGAGCGCGAGCGCCTGTGGCGGATCGCGACCGCCGTCTACTCCGGGTACGACACGTACGCAGCGCGCGCCGGGGGGCGGCGCATCCCCGTGATGATCCTCGAGCGCGCGCAGACCTGAGCACGGCGTGGCGCGGATCCTCGTCACCCGCGCGATCCCCGGCCCGGCGCTCGCCCAGCTGGCGCAGGCCGGGCATGCGGTGACGATCCTCCCCGGGGAGCTGCCGCCGGACCGCGACACGCTGCTCGCAGCCGTCGCAGAGGCGGACGGCCTGCTCTGCATGCTCACCGAGCGCGTCGACGCGGAACTGCTCGCGGCGGCGCCGAAGCTGCGCGCGGTCTCGAACTACGCGGTCGGCACGGACAACATCGACCTGGGCGCCGTGGCCGCGCGGGGCATCCCGGTGGGCAACACGCCCGACGTCCTGACCGATGCCACCGCCGACCTGGCGCTCGCGCTGCTGCTCGCCGTCGCGCGGCGGCTCCCGGAGGCCGAGCGCGCGGTGCGTGAGGGCACCTGGACCGCGTGGCGGGCCAGCGGCTGGCTCGGCCTCGAGCTGCGCGGCGCACGCCTTGCCATCGTCGGGGCTGGGCGGATCGGGCGGGCCACAGGCGAGCGCGCGGCCGCCTTCGGCATGGTCGTCGAGAACGTCGGACGCCGCGACAACCTCCACGCAGCGCTCGCCCGCGCCGACGCTGTGTCACTGCATGTGCCGCTCACGGACGCGACGCAGCACTTGATGGATGCGCGCGCCTTCGCCGCGATGAGGCCCGGCGCGATCCTCGTGAACACCGCGCGCGGGGGCATCGTCGACCAGGCGGCGCTCGCTGCGGCGCTGCACAGCGGGCAGCTCGGCGGCGCCGGCCTCGACGTCATGACGCCCGAGCCGTTGCCGACGGACGATCCGCTCCTCGCGGCGCCCAATCTCCTCGTCGTGCCGCACATCGGCTCAGCGACGCACCGCGCCCGCGAGGCCATGACGCGCCTCGCCGTCAAGAACCTGCTCGCGGCGCTCGCGGGCGAACAGATGCCGCACCAGGTCGGCGCATGAGAGTCGCCGTCCTCGACATCGGGACCAACTCGACGCGCCTGCTCGTCGCCGACGTCGATGCGCAGGCGGGCGCCGTCCACGAGCTCGAGCGCGAGAGCACCGTCACCCGTCTCGGCGAAGGCCTCGAGCGCACCGGCAACCTCTCCGAGGTGGCGATGGGCCGCGTCCTCGCCGCGCTCGAGACGTACCGGCCGGCGCTCGAAGCCCTCGCCCCCGAGCGCCGGATCGCGGTGCTCACCAGCGCAGCCCGCGACGCCGCCAACGGCCCGGACTTCACCGCGCGGGTCAGCGAGGCCTTCGGGGTCGACGCGCGCACGATTGGCGGCGACCTTGAGGCGCGGCTCTCGCATCTCGGCGCCACCGCGGTCCAGGAGGCCGGGAGCGCCGGGAGCGCCGGCGAGGTGGTGGTCCTCGACATCGGCGGCGGGTCGACGGAGTTCATCGTGGCGACCGACGGGGTCGTCGGGTTCCACGTCTCCACGCAGGCGGGGGTCGTGCGCATGACCGAGCGCCACATCCACCACGACCCGCCGCTCCCGGAGGAGCTCGAGCAGGTCGCACGGGACGCACAGGACGTCTTCGGCGCCGCCGTCCCGCCGCAGGTGCACCACCCCGGGGCGACGCTCATCGCCGTCGCGGGGACGGCGACGTCGATGGCGGCGATCGACCTGGCGCTCGAGCCGTACGACTCCGAGCGCGTCCATGGGCACCGCGTCACGCTCGCCACCTGCCGGGAGATCCTCGCGCGGCTCGCGGCGCTCCCGGAGGCGCGCCGTCGCGACGTCCCGGGGCTGCATCCGCAGCGGGCCGGGACGATCCTCGCGGGCGCCGTCTTTCTCATCGCGGCGATGGAGCTGCTCGGCGTGTCGGAGATGGAGGTCTCCGAGCACGACATCCTCCACGGCACGGCCATCGCGGCCGCGCGCGGGGAGCTCTAGGCCAGGTTGCTGCGCCGCGGGTAGGCGACCGCGGGGTCCTGGAGAACGTTGACGAGCGCCGGCGCGCCGCAGGTGAGCGCGCGCTCGAGCGCCGACCGCAGCTGCGCGGGCTCCCGCACGAGCTCGCCGTGGCCGCCGAGCGCCTCCACGACGGTGTCGTAGCGCAGCTCCGGCTGGAGCTCGGCGGCGACCGAGTAGCCGTAGAGGTACTCCATCGGGTGCTTCTCCAGGCCCCAGATCCCGTTGTTGCCCATGACGCCGACGACGTTCACCCCGTGGCGTGCGAGCGTGTCGAACTCCATCCCGCTGAAGCCGAATGCACCGTCCCCGAGCAGCAGGACGACCTGGCGGCCGGGATGCGCGAGCTTGGCGGCGAGCGCCTGGCCGGGCCCGGCGCCCAGGCAGCCGTACGGCCCGGGATCAAGCCAGCACCCGGGCTCGAACGACCGCATCACACGTCCGGCGTAGGAGACGAAGTCACCTCCGTCGCCGACGATGATCGCGTCGCGGTCGAGGACCCGATCGAGCTCGGCATAGATCCGCATCGGATGCAGCGGCGCGCGCTCGTCGGTGAGCTCCGGCTGTTCGGCCGCGAGCCGCTCGGTCTCCGCGGCGCGCAGCTGGGTGATCCACGCGCCCGTCTCGTCCTCGAGCCCGGCCGTCCCGCCCGTGAGCGCGTCGAGCGTGGCACCGATCCCGCCGTAGAGCTCCGCCGCCACGGCGCGCGGGTGGGCGCGCGCGGGCTCGCTGCGATCGACGACGATGATCTGCGTCTGCGCGCCGAACGCCTCGCCGAACCCGAGCCGGAAGTCCATCGGGACGCCGATGACGAGCGCGACATCGGCACCGGCGAGCGCCTCTCCGCGGGTGCGCGAGAAGAAGAGCTCGTGGTCGGCCGGCACGCAGCCGCGCGCGAGGCCGTTGAGGAAGACCGGGATGCGGCGCTCGGTGACGAGCCGCAGCAGCGCGTCCTCCCCATGCCCCCACCAGAGATTCGTGCCGGCCATGATCACCGGGCGCTCGGCATCGCGCAGCAGCGCGAGCGCCGCCTCGATGCCGTCGGCCACCGGCTCGGCGGCCGGGCTCGGGAGGTCCGGCCCCGGGACGCCCGGCTCACCCGGCGTGAAGACCACGTCGAGCGGGAAGTCGAGGAACGCCGGGCCGGAGGGGGCACGCAGGGATGCGGCGAGCGCCTCATCGACGAGCCCGGGGATCTCATCCGGGCTCTCGGCCGTCGCTGCGAACTTCGTCACCGGCCGCACGATCGGCACGTGGTCGAGCTCCTGGAGCGACCCCATGCCCCAGCGCCAGTTGGGCGCGCGGCCGCCGAGCACGAGCAGGGGGCTGGCATTCATCTGCGCCGACGCGAGTGCACTGACCCCGTTGGTGACGCCCGGCCCGGCGGTCAGCGCCGCGACGCCCGGGGTGCGCGTGATCTTGGTCCAGCCCTCGGCTGCGAAGGCGGCCGTCTGCTCGTGGCGCGTGTCGACGATGTCCACACCCTCCGCCCGGCAGCCGTCGTAGATCGAGAACAGGTGGCCGCCTGAGAGCGTGAAGAGCTTCGTCACTCCATGGCGCCGCAGGCGTTGCGCGATCAGCCGCCCGCCGTGGACCGCGGTCTCGTCATCGCTGATCTCGCCCATGGCGCGCACACTAACCGCCGCGTCCGGCGGCGTTTGGCGCACCACTTGCCGGGGTAATGCATCGCACGACGTCCTTCTTTGCGGTCTCGACACCGCGGCGCCCTGATGCCCACGCCGCCCCCACCCAAACGCCACCCGTACGACCAGTGGTCCCCTGACGCACGGGCGCTCGACCTCGTCGGAGACAAGTGGACCCTCCTCATCGTCCGTGACCTCGCAGGCGGCCCCCGCCGCTTCGTCGACCTCCAGCGCACACTCCCGGGGATCTCGACCGAGCAGCTGCGCTCGCGCCTGAACCGGATGGTCGCGGACGACCTGCTCACGAGGAGCCGCTACCGCGAGGTGCCCCCGCGCGTCGACTACGAACTCACCGACCGCTCGCGCGCGCTCCTGCCCGTCGTGGCGGAGCTCGCGCGCTGGGGGCGGCGGTGGGCCTGGGGCCTGCCGCGGCCCGGTGAGCGGGTGGACATCGGCGCGATCCTGCGCGCCGATGTCGGCAGACCCGCACCGCGCAATCTCAACACGACCGTGGAGCTCCACGTCATCGAGGACGCCGGCCCGAGCATCCACACCATGACGGCGCGCGGCGGCCACCTCGGCTACAGCGAGCTGCCCGCGGCCCACCCGGATGCGCGAATCGCGGGCCCGGTGGCGGCGTACGTCGCCGCCTTCGGCCCCACGCCGAGCGCTGAGGGCCTGCGCGTCGAGGGCGACCGCCGCGCAGCCGGGGCGATGCTCCGGCTGCTCAGCGCCACGACGTGAGCGGCTCAGCCGGCTGCGAGCCGGTCCTCGGCCTCGCCTTGCGCGAGGCCTTCGACGCGCACGACCTTGTGCCGGGCGGACGCGCCGCGCACGACGGTCACGCGCGATGGGGGAACGTCGAGGCGCCGCGCGACCAGGCGCTCGAGCGCCGTGTTCGCACGTCCGTCGACCGGCGGCGCCGTCACACGAGCCGCGATCGCACCCGCGGCATCGACCGTGAGGTCCTCGCGGGCGGCGCGCGGGGTCAAGCGGACCCGCAACTCAGCGACCTCGGCCACGGGGGCGATGCTACGCCGCACGGGTCCAGGAGTGCCCGGGGAGGGGATCGAACCCCCACGTCCTTTCGGACAGCCGGGTTTAAGCCGGCCGCGTCTGCCAATTCCGCCACCCGGGCATGGGTGGGCGGATCTTCACATCCGCCACTGCTGGACGCTAGCCTCGTTGGAGGTCCTCAAAGGTCCTGCGCGGGGAGCAACTTCTCCTGCCGGACCGTGTTGTTGTCGATAGATCCACTGTGGAGAGCGCAACGATCAGCACTGTCGGCCTTGCCGGTATGGCCGGTGGCCCCAGCCCGTTCCTGCGCCTGCAGTCGGACGAGAAGCTCGTCGCGCTCACCCGTGAGGGGAATCAGTCCGCCTACGAAGTGCTGGTCTCTCGTTACGACGCGCGGCTGATCGCCTTCACGCGCCACATGCTCGGCTCCCGCGAGGACGCCGAGGACGTCGTCCAGGAGACCTTCGCCGCGGCGTACAGCGCGATGGTCGCCGACGAGCGCCCGATCAACGTCAAGCCGTGGCTGTACCGCATCGCCCGCAACCGCTCGCTGAACCACATGCGCCGCCAGAGCGCGATCGGCGTCGATGACTTCGACCTCCACATGGCGGATCACGGGCGCACCACCGCCGATGAGGCGAACCAGCGCGAGGAGTTCCGCGTCCTGATGGCGGACATCCGCGAGCTCCCGGAGACCCAGCGCACCGCGCTGCTCCTGCGCGAGATCGACGCGCTCTCCTATGACCAGATCGCCGAAGCGATGGATACGACCGTGCCGAGCGTCAAGTCGCTGCTCGTGCGCGCGCGCGTCTCGCTCGGTGAGGCAGCGGAGGCGCGCCGCCTGACCTGTGACGAAGTTCGCATCGAACTCGGTGAGGTCGCCGAGGGTCTGACGCGCCTCTCGCCCGCAGCACGTCGCCACATGCGCGACTGCGGGCGCTGCTCCGCCTTCCGCGCGACGCTCAAGGCGAATAACAAGGCGCTCGCGTTGATGCTGCCGATCGGCCCGCTCCTCCTGCTGAAGAAGCTCATCCTCGCCCACCTCGGAGCGACGGCGAGCGCCGGCGCCGGGACCGCGGCCACTGCGGGCACGGCCGCCGCGGGGAGCGCCGTGGCGGGCACGGCCGCCGGGTCCGCCGCCGGCGGCGCGATCTCCGCCGGCATCTCAGCGGTCGCATCGAAGGCGGTCGCCACCGTCGCGGCGGCGGCCATCGTCACGGCCGGGGCCGTCGAGGTCAACCACGCGACCACCACGACACTCGCGCGCACGCCCGCCGCAGCCGTCATCGCAGCGAGCAGCCCGCCCAACGTGGTGAAGCGGGCCGCGCCGCCCACATCGGTCGTCGTGGCGGCCGCCCCGGCGCCCACGGCCACAGCCCTCCAGGCGCCGCCCGCAGCCTCAGCCCCGGCGCCGGCGCCGGCTCCCACCGCTGACGTGACGCCGGCACCGGCACCGGCGCCGGTGGACACGCCCACGCAGGAGCAGGTCGATGACACGACGCTTCCCTCCGCCGGTTACGGCACCTCCGACGCCGTCACGCCGCCTACCGTGACGCCGACCGAGCCCGCACAACCGACCGACGGCACCGCGGCGCCCACTCCGGAGATCACGCCGCCCCCGGCCCCGGCCCCGGCACCAGCGCCCGATGCGCCGCCCGCGCCGCCAGTGACAACGCCCTAGGAGGGCAGGCTCAGGGTCCGTCGACGCCGAGGCGGAACGAGCGATACGGCAGCTTCGTCGGGCCGTTCGACCCGACGGCGTCGACGTTCGGCATCGCGAGGGAGCGCACGGCGAGGATCGTGATGTCCGCCCCGGGGTCGGTCGTCCGATCGTCCTTGAAGAGCAGCGTGCGGCGCCCGTAGGCCGTACGGTCGCCGGCCACAACGGTCTGGAAGAGGATCTGGTAGCCGGGCTGCCCGTTGATGCGGGCCCGCCCTTCCCCACGCAGGACGAACGCCGGGTCGGCACGGCGCATCTCATCGATCAGGCGGCTCGCGTAGAGCGGCAGGCCGGCGCCCGGCGTTCCGAAGTCCTGCGGCAAGGTCACCGGCCGCACCGAGAACCGCTCGGGGTCCCGGTCCGCAGCCGGTGTGCGCAGCAGCAGCGATGCGCCGGGCTCCGGCGTCGCGCGCACGAGCTTCGATGCGTCGTAGGACAGGGTGAACGCGACGGGGCGTGCGACGACGACGTCGGTGCGGTCGCTCCCCCCGCGCACTGCGAGCGCGACCAGCAGCGCGACGACGAGCCCACCCGCAGCCCAGGCCGCAATCCGGGCTGCGCGGGGCAGCGCGCGCCAGCGCGGGCCGACGAGGTCCGCGAGGGTCGGCCGGAACTGCGGCAGGACGGGTGCGGCCATCGGGCGGTCCTAGCGCTCGTCGGGGGCGGGATTGCCCACGTCGAACATCGCATCGAGGTCGTGCCGCGAGAATGCCTCGAAGGCGACCATCGTTTGGGTGCGAGACACACCGGTCAGCTTGGCGATAGTCCCGGAGATGACTTCAGCGAGCTGCTCGTGGCGCGGGACACGCACGATGCAGGCGAAGTCCCAGTCGCCGGTCACCGAGTAGGCCTCGGCGACGCCGGCGACGTCGGCCAGCGTGCCGCCGAGCTCGGGCAGCACATCGCGGTCCGCGCCGATGAGGACGATGGCGGTGATCATGCGAGCTCCAGGGTCTCGCCGGGCGCGAGGACCGCGACCCGGGCAGTGCCGTCGCGCTCGACGTCGCGGGCGAAGGCCTGCGCGTCGGTCGCGATGGGCGGGAAGGTCCCGTGATGGATCGGGACGACCAGCGGCGCCCCGACGAGCGCGGCGGCGGTCACGGCGTCGGTGCGATCCATCGTGTAGTGCCCACCGATCGGGATCAGCGCGAGGTCGAGCGGGTCACGGCGACCCGGGAGCGCCAGGTCGCTGAAGAGGCAGGTGTCGCCGAGGTGGTAGATCGTCCGGCCGCCGATGTGCACGACGATCCCCGCCGCGATGCTCACCGTGCCCTGCGGCGAGGTGGACGTGTGGAGCGCCGGGACCCAGCGCGCCCAACCCCAGTCGAAGGTGATCGTGCCGCCGAGATTCGGGTCGCGGAGGTCGTGGCCGTCCGGCAGGGCGCCGCGCAGCTCCCCGGCGAGCTCGACGATCGCCGCGACGGACGCTCCGGTGCGGGTCGCGATCGCCACGGTGTCCCCGAGGTGGTCGCCGTGCCCGTGGGTCACGAGGATCGCGTCAGCCGCGATGTCGTCGGCGCTCGCCGCCGCCTGCGGGTTGCCGGTGAGGAACGGGTCGATCAGGACGGTGACGCCATCACACTCAAGGGCGACGGCTGCGTGACCGAGAAATCTGACGGTGGTGGCGCTCATCCTGTTCCTTCTTCGGGTGCTGTGCCGGACGGCCGTGTGGATCGCCGATCGAGTTCGCGCGCGAGTTCGATGCCGACGGCCGCGCCGATGAGCATGCCCAGGCGGGACTCCTCCGCAAGCAGGACGCGGATGGCCGCCTGACGCTCCGCGGGATCCTCGACGGCGGCTGCTCGGGCCACCTCTGCCTCATGCGCGCCGTCAAAGAACCCCCCGGCGTGGAGCGCCTCCCCGAGGATGCGCTGGAGCCCCGGCGCGGCGTGCGTGACGATCTCCTGCGCGTGGGCGAACCGCTCAACGTCGTCCGTCAGGGCGGCGACGGCTGCATCGACGTCCTCGGCGCTGTGGCGCGGCGCGGGCATGCGCGGAGCCTACCGCCGCGCCGCCACGGCGCCGCAGGCGAGGCCCGCGAGCACACCGACCGCCCCAGCGGTCGGGCTCGCCTCCTCGACAGCGAGCGGCATGAGCAGGAGCACCAGCGCGAACACGCCGGCGCCGACGAGGTCGGCATCGGTGCCCCCGCGACGGCGCAGCTCGAGGACCGGCCGCACCGCCCACATCGCAAGCAGCCCGAGTGCCGCGCCGTTGGCACCGAGGGCGAAGGGGATCGTCTCCAGCGCAGCAGCGGCGGCGATGCCGCCCATCCCACAGAGGCAGAAGACGAGGAGGACGACGAGGTGCCCGTGGCGCTGCTCGATCAGCGCACCGAAGAGCGCGACGGCGAGCGCGCAGGCCGCCGCATACCAGAGGTCGATCGCGAAGAAGGGGGCACTCGCCACCCGCCACCACTCCCCGTGCACCGGCCCGACGACGCCCACGTCATCGGGTGAGAACGCGACGAGGACGATCGTGCCGACCGCGATCGCGATGACGAGCGCGATGGTGACCAGCGGCCGTCGCCCGAGGTCCGCGCCGACCCCGGCGACCTCCCGGAGCGGCCTGCGCGCCGCGGGTCGGCGCCTGCGCCGTGCGGGCGCAGGGCGCTCGCCGGTCCCCAGGGCGCCGCTCAGCCGCGGCGCGCGCTTGCGCAGCCGGGAGCCGCAGTACGGGCACTCGGTGACGTATCCCGAGACCTCGGACCCGCAGGTGGGGCAGACGACGAAGAGCTCGGGAGCGTCGGCCATGGACGTCGTCGATGCTACCCCCCGACCCGTCGGGGGGCGGCGGCGGGTACCGTTACAGGACCAGAGCATCTGCCATCCAGAACGGGAGCACGACACCGTGGCATCCGCCGATCTCACCACCGCACGCCTCGAGGAGCTTCTCGGGGACAACGCCGACTCGCTGCTGCACCACCGCTGCGAGACGATCTCCGCCGACCGCCTGCATCTGCCCGGCCCGGACTTCGTCGACCGCATCCACCTCGGCAGCGATCGCAGCCCGCAGGTCATGCGCAACCTGCAGACACTCTTCAGCAGCGGCCGTCTCGGCGGGACGGGCTACGTCTCGATCCTCCCGGTCGACCAGGGCATCGAGCACTCGGCCGGTGCGAGCTTCGCGCCCAACCCGATGTACTTCGACCCGGAGAACATCGTGCGGCTGGCGATCGAGGGCGGCTGCAACGCCGTCGCATCGACCTTCGGCGTGCTCGGATCGGTCGGGCGCAAGTACGCGCACAAGATCCCCTTCATCGTGAAGCTCAACCACAACGAGTTCCTCTCGTACCCCAACGCGTACGACCAGATCGAGTTCGGCTCGGTCGACCGCGCATGGGATCTCGGTGCGGCGGGCGTCGGCGCCACGATCTATTTCGGCTCCGAGGAGTCCCGTCGCCAGATCGTCGAGGTCGCGCAGGCCTTCGAGCGCGCCCACGAGCTCGGGATGTTCACCGTCCTCTGGTGCTACCTGCGCAACAGCGGATTCAAGGTCGACGGCGTCGATTACCACACGGCGGCCGACCTCACCGGCCAGGCGAACCACCTCGGCGTGACGATCGAGGCGGACATCATCAAGCAGAAGCTCCCCGAGAACAACGGCGGCTACACGGCCCTCAACCAGGGTGGCGCGTCGTTCGGCAAGACCCACAAGCTCGTCTACGACGAGCTGACGACCGATCACCCGATCGACCTCTGCCGCTACCAGGTCGTCAACTGTTACATGGGCCGCTCCGGCCTCATCAACTCCGGCGGCGCCTCGTCCGGGGCGACGGACCTCGCCGAGGCCGTGACGACCGCGGTGATCAACAAGCGTGCGGGTGGCACGGGCCTCATCTCCGGGCGCAAGGCGTTCCAGCGTCCGCTCGAGGAGGGTGCAGCGCTCCTCCACGCCATCCAGGACGTCTACCTCTCGCCCGACGTCACCATCGCCTGAGTCCAGCGCTGTGGCGGCCCGACTCCAGAGCGTCGCGCTGAGCGGCGCGCTGCTGCTGACCTGCACGGCGCTGGCCGCCTGCGGGGATTCCGGCGGGACCGCGGCCACCACGTCGACTGCGACGACTGCGACGACCGCTGCGAATGTCGCGGCGGTCGAGCGGGTCGTGGACGGCGACACGTTCGTGGTGCGCACGAACCACGGCCTCGAGCGTGTGCGCCTGATCGGCGTGGACACCCCCGAGACGGTCAAGCCCAAGGCACCCGTCGAGTGTTTCGGGCCCGAGGCGAGCGCCGAGGCCGGGCGGCTGCTCGCGGGCCGCACCGTGCGCCTCGAGTTCGACGTCGAGCGGCGCGATGCCTACGGGCGCCTCCTCGCCTGGGTGTTCCGCCGCCCCGACGGCCTGCTGATCAACGAGGCGCTCCTGCGTGGTGGCTGGGGCGAGCGCTTCCGCAACACGCCGAACACCCGCTACCGCGATCGTCTCGTGAAGGCCGAGCGGACCGCACGCCGCGAGGGCGCAGGCCTCTGGGGAGCCTGCCCCGCTCGCTAGCATCAGGATGCCATGGCGACGCGACTGCGTCAGAGCATGCGCGAATTCGAGGAAGCCTTCCATGAGCAGACGGAGGCCGATCGGATTCGCCGCGACGCGCTCCACCGGCAGGCGACTGCCCGCACGCACAGCCGGCGCCTCGAGCGCCAGCACAAGCACGGCACGCTGCGGTTCTTCATGCTCATGCTGCTGCTCGTCGCGACAGCGGTGATCGTCACCGTGGTCATGTTCGAGACGCTCTATTACGTGATGGGCTAGCTGCCCGAGCGGCGGCCGACCACGTCGACTGCAGCGCGCTCGGCCTGGATGTTGAGCCACACCTCGTGGCGGTAGACGGGCACGTCGCGCGGGGCCTGGATCCCGATCCGGACCTTGTCACCGGAGACCGCGAGCATCGAGATCTCGATGTCGTCCCCGATCATGATCCGCTCATTGATCTTGCGCGTGAGTACCAGCACCACTCCTTCCATTCCCCATCCGAGGGCCTGGCGAACATGACCCGCAGTGTCATCCCCGGGCGGCCTCCCGGCTGCCGCCTCCGCTAGTGTCAGGCGACCGATGACACGACGTTCGCTCAAGCCCCAGCTCAACCAGATCCGCACGTGGGTGCGGCAGGGTCGCACGGACGCCTGGATCGCCCACCAGCTCGAGACCACGGTCCAGCAGGTCGAGGCCTTCAAGCGCGAGCACGACCTGACCGTGGACGGCGCCCCCGAGGCCGCCGCAGACTTCCAGGCCGAGGTCGACCTCCGCGCCGAGGACGACGCCCTGATCGCCGCCGAGCTCGACGCCGAGGAGGCCCGCCGCGCAGAGGAGGAGGCCGCTCGCGCCGAGGAGGAGGACCTCGCAGCAGCCGAGCGCGCCGCTCGCGGTGAGGCGGAGCCCGACGCCGACGACGACGCAGCCGGTGAGCGCCCCGCGCGTCGCCGCGGACGCCGCGGAGGCCGCGGTCGCGGCCGTGCCGGCGCTGCCCTCGAGGGCAGCTTCGATCACGGCGAGGAGGGCTACGGCCTGTGGCTCGACCCGGCGATCGCCGACAACCCGGTATACGCCGAGCACTGGGCGGGACACCGCCCCGTCGTCGTGACGGTCCAGGAGGACCAGATCATCATCCGGCGCGCGGGCGAGGCTGAGGCCGACGCCGACGCCGAGCCCCAGGACTGACGCTGGGTCAGGTGGGCCCGGCCTCCAGCCGGCGCCCACCCGCAAGGTCGACGGCTGACCGCGCATAGCGCGCAAAGGCCGCGTCGGCCACGCGCGCGTCCCAGCTCCACGGCGCCCCGGGTGCCAGACGCGCAGCGAGGTCCAGGCACCAGCCCGTGCCGGACTCGTAGAGCGCCGTCAGCTCGTCGAGCGTGAACATCCCGCCGAGGCGCCGCCGCAGCTCGGCCACGATCGCATCCTCGACGCGCACGAGGGCGGGCTGCTCCTGCGGGGCAGCGTCCGCGACGTGGCGCTCACCGACGCGCCACTGCTGCATCGCCGTCTCAACACTCACGTCCTCCAGGCTACCCCGGCGCACTGCACGCCGGCCCCGCGGGTCACTTCTGCGTGTCGCGCAGCCCGTTGATCACGTAGGCGCGCTCACCGGGGCGCACCATGCCGAGGCTTCGCGCCTCGCTCTCGAGGGCGCTCGGGTCGCGCAGCGCCTTGATGCGCGCGTCCAGCGCCCGCTGCTCGCCGGCCAGCCGCGAGACCTCGGCGCTGCGCTTGGCAGCCTCGCCGCGGGTCGAGAAGACCGACCAGAGCGGGCGGATGTAGAGCGCGAAGACCGCGATGAAGATGCAGCCGATCACGAACCGCCCGACGCGGTCCCAGCGGATGACCGTGCCGCCGACGGGCCCGCGGACCGCCTGCGGGCGGGGGCGCGGGCGCTCGTGGCGAGCGGGAGCGGGAGCCTGACGAGCGGTGCGGGCAGAGGCCATCCTGGCCTCTTTCGCCGCGCTCCCCGTCCTTCCTTCATCGGACGGGGAGCTGCAATGACGCGCCCGCAGCGACTAGCTGCGGAAGACCGAGCGTCCCGGATAGACCGCGGCGGCGCCGAGGGCCTCCTCGATCCGCAGGAGCTGGTTGTACTTCGCGACGCGATCGGAGCGCGACGGCGCCCCGGTCTTGATCTGGCCGCAGCCGGTCGCGACGGCGAGGTCAGCGATCGTCGTGTCCTCGGTCTCGCCGGAGCGGTGCGACATCACGGCCGTGTACCCGGCGGCGCGGGCCATCGCGATCGCGTCGAGGGTCTCGGTGAGCGTGCCGATCTGGTTGACCTTGATCAGGATCGAGTTTCCGACGCCGAGGTCGATCCCGCGCTGGAGACGTTCGGTGTTCGTGACGAAGAGGTCATCGCCGACGAGCTGCACCGTGTCGCCGAGCTTCTCGGTCAGGGCCTTCCACCCGTCCCAATCCTCTTCCGCCATGCCGTCCTCGATCGACAGGATCGGATAGCGCGCCGCCATCTCCGCCCAGTACCCGGCGAGGTCGGCCCCGGAGAGCGTGCGACCCTCGTGCTCGAGCACATAGGCCCCGTCCTTGAAGATCTCGCTCGTGGCGGGGTCGAGGGCAATCGCGACGTCCTCGCCCGGCGTGTAGCCCGCGGCCTCGATGCCGGCGATCAACACCTGGAGCGCCTCCTCGTTGGACCCGAGGTCGGGAGCGAAGCCGCCCTCGTCACCCCCGGCGGTGCCGAGACCGCGGTCGTGCAGCGTGCGCTTCAGCGCATGGAAGACCTCGGCGCCGATGCGCAGCGCCTGGGAGAACGACGAGGCGCCGCACGGGACGACCATGAACTCCTGGAAATCGACCTTGTTGTCGGCGTGCGCGCCGCCGTTGAGGACGTTCATCATCGGGACCGGCAGCACGTGGGCGTCGCCCCCGCCGAGATGGCGCCACAGCGGCAGGCCGGCCTCGGCTGCGGACGCGTGCGCGGCGGCGAGCGAGACGCCGAGGATCGCGTTGGCCCCCAACCGGCTCTTGTTCGGGGTTCCGTCGAGGTCGCAGAGGAGGCCGTCGAGCCCGCGCTGGTCGGCGGCGTCGGTGCCGGCGATCGCCGCGGCGATCTCCCCGTTGACGTGGCCGACCGCCTTGGTGACGCCCTTCCCGCCGTAGGCGTCCCCCCCGTCGCGCAGCTCGGTCGCCTCGAACTCACCGGTGGAGGCACCGGATGGCACCGCCGCGCGGCCGGTCGCGCCGGAGCGCAGGACGAGCTCGACCTCGACTGTGGGGTTGCCGCGGCTGTCGAGGATCTGTCGTGCGTGGACGCGATCGATCTGGCTCACTGGGGCTCCTGGAGTCGTGCTCGGAGATAGAGACCGAGCTGGTCGTCGAAGGACAGATCCTCCCAGCGCAGCCCGGATGCTGCGGCGAGGCCCTCAGCGGCCTCCACCGTCCCCCGGAACCGGCCGCTGGCCGAGCGCAACGCGAGCTCGGGATCCACCTTCAGTTTGCGTGCCGCGTTGACCGCGGCGAAGAGGACGTCGCCGACCCCGATGAACAGCGCATCGCGGACGGCCTCCGGCGCCGTGGCGCCGTGTTCCGACGTGCGGCCCGCGACCTCGTCCAAGGCGTGGACGGCGCCCGTGAGCGCGTCGAGCGCCGGCTGCGGGCCGTCGGTGTCGAATCCGGAGGTCGCGGCCCTGCGCTGGACCTTGCGCGCGAGCAGCGGCCCCGGGAGGTTCTCGGGGACCTCGCCGAAGATGCCGCCCTCGCGGCCCGGCTCGGTGGCCTTGATGGCCTCCCAGTTGCGCAGGACGTCGCCGGCACCCGCCACCTCGTCGAGGCCCGCCTGCGCGATCTCCTCCGGCGAGAAGACGTGCGGATGACGGCGGACGAGCTTGTCGTGGCAGTGGTCGGCGACCCGGCCGAGGTCGCCCGCGCCGCGCTCCTCGAGCAGCAGCGAGAGGAAATGCACCTGGAAGAGGACGTCACCGAGCTCGTCGAGGAGCTTGTCGTCATCGCGTGCGTTGGCCGCGTCGGCGAGCTCATATGCCTCCTCGACCGTGTGGGGCACGATCGAGCGCTCGTCCTGCTCGCGATCCCACGGGCATTCTCGGCGCAGCCGCCGGGTCAGCTCGTCGAGCCGACCGAGCGCCTGCTCGATCTCGGGCCGGGCCACCGTGCGGCCCTTCGGATCAGCCGCCGGACGAGGGGGTCGTCGGCGCCGTGGTCGTCGTCGACTTCGGCTTCTTGTAGTTGTGGCAGTCCGACACGATGTAGCCGGTCGCGCACTCGGTGAGCTTCTTCCAGCGCGTCTGGTACTCCTTGCCGAACTTCTGCAGTGCACTCTGCTGCTGCTGCTGTGCGACCACAGAGCGCAGCGACTGCTTGAGCGCGGCGTCGAGCTGCGTCACCTTGCCGGGCGTCTCCTTCTGCACCCGCACGATGTACCAGCCGTCCGTCGTCTTGACCGGACCGACGATCGCCTTGCCGACGGGACCGCCGAAGACGGCCTCCTCGAGCGCCTGCTCGCCCTGGCCCTGAGCGACCGGAAGCTTGCCGCCGCTGTCCTTCGACGCGGGATCGATCGAGTACTTCTTCGCGACGGAGGCCCAGCTGGCCCCGGCCTCGATCTCGGCCTTCGCCTTGGCGGCCGTCGCCTTGTCCTTCGTCAGCACGACGAGGGTGTCGCGGACGGCGGGCTGGCTGAACTGCTGCGCCTTGTTCTTCTCGTAGTAGGCCTTGATCTGCGCGTCAGTGACCTTGCCGGTCTCCGCATTGACCTTCTTGGTGATCTCCTGCTCGAGCATCTGCGTGCGCTGGCGCAGGAGCAGGTCGGCCTCGGTGATCCCGGCGTCCTTGAGGTACTTCTCGTACTCGGCGGCCTTGGGGAACTGCTGGCGGCGGACCTTGTTGAACGCGGCGAGCACCTCGGCATCGGTGATCTTGATGTCCTTCTTCGCGGCCTCCTGCTCGAGCCACTCGGAGCGGATCAGGAAGGTCATGACCTGGCTCTTGACACCGTCGTACTGCTGCTTGCACTGCGCGAGGTACTGGGCGTCGGTGGGAGCGACCTGCCCCTTGACCGGCTTGGGCGCCGTGGCCTTGGAGGCGGCGACGCACTTCTTGAAGGTCGGCGGATCGAGGGTCGGAGCTGCGCCGCCTTGGCCGGCGGACTTGAGCGCGATCGTGAACCAGTGATCGAAGGTCTCCTTCGATGTGGTCGTCCCGTCGACGTTCATGACGTCGCCCTTCGGGACCGAGTCGCTGCTGCCGCAGCCGGCGACGATGAACACGAGCAGGATGGCGCAGAGCGCCGGGAAAATGCGGGAGATCCTCGACATCGATCGGTGAGTGTACGAAGTGGCGCGCGCGGTGGCGCCGCTCGCCGACACGATCAGGCTGCGCGCACGACCGACAGCAGCGCGTCAGCGGCCCGTAGGACCACCGGGAAGCGCTCCGCGGGCGTCTCAGGCACCGCGAGCGAGATCTGCGCTCGCGCGGGCTCGTAGCGCGCCTCAGGGAGCTCCTGGGCGAGTCGCGCACGAGCATCGTCGTCGAGGTCCATGCCGATCACCGTCATGCGCCCCTGGCGGATGCTCACGGCGTTCGCCCCGGCCTCACCGAGGCGGATGCGCGCCTGCTGGAGCGAGAGGAGCGCCTCGAGCGGCTCGGGAATCGGCCCGAAGCGGTCGTCGAGCTCCTCGCGCAGCGTGCCGAGGTCGGCGACGTCGCGCGCTGCGGCGATCCGCCGGTGGACGTCGATCTTCGCTGCCTCATACGGGATGTAGTCGGCGGGGACGTACGCGTCGACGCTGACATCGAGGCGCACCGGCTCGCGCTCGTCGTCGTCGTCGCCCTCCTGGGGCCCGGCCGCGCGCACCGCGTCATCGAGCATGGCAAGGTAGAGCTCGAAGCCGAGTGCGGCGACGTGGCCGGACTGCTCGTCGCCGAGGAGGTTGCCGGCGCCGCGGATCTCAAGGTCGCGCATCGCGATCTTGAAGCCGGCGCCGAGCTCGGTGTAGTCGGAGAGCGCGGTGAGGCGCTTCATCGCCTCCTCCGTGAGCGCTGCGGCGCTCGGGTAGAGGAGATAGGCGTAGGCGCGCTCGGTGCTGCGGCCGACGCGTCCGCGGATCTGGTAGAGCTGGGCGAGTCCGAAGAGGTCGGCGCGCTCGACGATCAGCGTGTTCGCCTGCGGGATGTCGAGGCCCGATTCGATGATGCTCGTGGCGACGAGCACATCGGCTTCGCCGCGCAGGAAGCGCATCATCCGGTCCTCGAGGTCGTGCTCGGAGAGCTGACCGTGAGCGACCTCGAAGGACATGTCGGGGCACAGTGCGCGCAGGCGCTCAGCCGTCTCGTCGATCGTCTCGACGCGGTTGTGCAGGAAGAAGGCCTGGCCGCCGCGGGCATGCTCGCGCTCGAGCGCCTGGCGGACGAGCTGCTCGTCGTAGTCGCCGACGTACGTCTTGACCGGCCGCCGCCCTTCAGGCGGGGTCTCGATGACGCTGATGTCGCGCATCCCGGCGAGCGACATCTGCAGCGTGCGCGGAATCGGCGTGGCGCTCATCGCGATGACGTCGACGCGGAGCTTGATCTGGCGCAGCAGCTCCTTCTGGCGCACGCCGAAGCGCTGCTCTTCGTCGACGATGATGAGGCCGAGATTCTTCGGCTGCAGGTCGCGTCCGAGCAGACGGTGCGTCCCGACGAGGATGTCGATCTTCCCCTCGTTGAAGGCGGCGACCGCCTCGCGTTGATCTTTCGCCGAGCGCAGGCGCGAGACGACGTCGATCGTGAACGGGAAGTCCTTGAGGCGCTCGCTGAAGCTTCCGTGATGCTGCTGGGCGAGCAGCGTCGTGGGTGCGAGCAGCAGGACCTGGCGGCCGTCGGCGGCGGCCTTGAAGGCGGCGCGCAGCGCGACCTCCGTCTTGCCGTAGCCCACGTCGCCGCAGATCAGGCGGTCCATCGGCTGGGGGCGCTCCATGTCGGCCTTGACGGCCTCGATCGCCTCCGCCTGGTCGGCGGTCTCGCGGTAGGGGAACTTCGCCTCGAACTCGATCTGCCAGTTCGAGTCCTCGGCGAAGGCGTAGCCGGTGCGCCGGCGCCGCTCGGCGTAGAGGTTGAGGAGCTCGCCGGCGAGCTCCTGCGCCGCCTTGCGCGCGCGGCTCTTCAGCGTCTCCCAGGACTTGCCGCCGAGCTTGGAGAGTTTGATCGTGCCGTCCGCGGCCGCGGCGGCGCCGACGTACCGCGTGATCTTCGCGAGCTGGTCGACGGGCAGGAAGACCTTGTCCGAGCCGGCGTACTCGAGCTCGAGGTAGTCGCGTGTGACGCCCGCCACCGTCTTGGTCTCAAACCCCGCGAAGCGCGCGAGCCCGTGGTCCTCGTGGACGACGATGTCACCGCCGCGCAGGTCGGTGAACGAGCCCAGGCGCCCGCGCCGGCGCTGGGCGGCGCTCTGCCCGCCCGTGCGCTCCGCGCGCCGACGGCGGAAGAGGCGGTGCTCCGGTACGACGGCAAGCTGGAACCCCGGCGCGATGAACCCCTCGCGCAGCGTCGCCTCCGCGAAGCGCAGCGACCCTGCGCCCTCGGCGCCGGCGGCGGGCGCAGAGCCCGCGTCCTCGTCGAGCCAGGGGGCGCGCAGGCGAGCGAGGTTGTAGGCGGCGCGCTCGCCCTCGCCGCGGCGCGCGAACGTGACCACGGTGCGGTAGCCCGAGCGCACCTGCTGCTCGAGCGCGGGCTCGGCCTGTGCCATCGACCGCGCACCGACGTCGGCGGCCTGGGCGCGGAACTCGAGCGGCTGATCGGACGCCAGCGAGCTGAGCCTGATGCGGCAGCGCCGGTCGAGGGCCGCAGCGATCTCCTGCGGCGGGACGTAGAGCTGGTGGGCGTCGTCGTCGTGGAAGGCCGCACAGACGTCGTGCCAATGGTCGGTGAGTGCCGGCGCGATCTCCTCATCGGAGGCGATCAGCACCTGTGCGTCCTCGGGGATGAGGTCGAGCAGTGCGTGGAAGCGATCGGTCGGGAGCAGCTCAGCGATATCCGGCCGCTCGTCGGCGGCGCTCAGTGCAGCGATGCCCGCGAGCTCGCGGTGTTCGGCCGAGAGCTCGGCGGCCGGTGCGACCTCGACCCGCTCGACGTCACCGAGCGAGCGCTGGGTGAAGGTCGAGAAGCGCCGGATCGACTCGATCTCGATGTCGAAGAGATCGACCCGGACCGGGTGGTCCTCGGTCGCCGGGAAGAGGTCGAGGATCCCGCCGCGGATCGCGAACTGCCCACGGTCTTGCACCTGATCGACGCGCTCGTACCCCGCGACGACGAGGTCGGCGGCGACCTCCTCGAGATCGACGAGATCGCCGCGACTGAGCGTGAACCCGTGGGGCCGCAGCTCGGGGTCGGGGACCTTTTCGCTGAGCGCGACTGCGGACACGACGACGACCGGCGGCTCGTCACGGCTCGGCCCCGAGGCGGCGATCAGCGCGTCGAGCGCCGCCACGCGCAGGCCGACGAGGTGCGGCGGTGGTGCCAGATGTGACTCGTAGGCCACCCCGCGGCTCGGCGAGAGCCGCACCGGTCGCGGTGCGAGCCACGCACGCAGGTCGGCCGTCAGCTCCTGGGCCTGGCGATCGTCACCAGCGACGACCACCGCGGGACGGCCCGCGGCGAGCGCGTCGTCGACCCCGTCGAGCAGCGCGGCGATGAGAAACGGCCGCAGCGACCGTGAGACGAAGGCCTCGCCTCCCTCCCGTGCGAGCCGGAGGGCATCGGGGTCGCGAGAGATCTGGGCGAGGAGTGGTCTGAGCGACATACGGCGGGCGGCCGGACGATAGCGCGGCCCGCTGGGCGCTCAGCGCGCGGGGAGGTCGCGCTCGCCGCGAATGAGCTGCTCGGTCATGTCCGCAGCGTCGCGCACGAGCGCCGCGACCTCGGCCTGACTCTGGCGCCAACGACCGAGCACGAATGCGGCCACGATCTCGGGATCGGTCGAGTCCGGACGACCGACGCCGATCCGCACACGGCCGAAGTCCGGCGACCCGAATCCGCGTTTGAGCGACTTGAGGCCGTTATGGCCTGCGAGCCCGCCACCGAGCCGTGGCCGGATCTCGCCGAACGGCAGGTCGATCTCGTCGTGGAGGACGAGCACGCGGTCGAGGTCGGTGCGCAGCGCGCCGCGAGCGGGCCCGGCGGCGTTGCCGGACTCGTTCATGTAGGTCAGCGGCTGGAAGAGCGCCACACGGGGGCCGCCGATGCCGGCGCGGCCCTCGGCGAGGAGCCCGTTGAAGCGCTTCTTGGGCGCCGTCAGGTCCCAGCGATGCGCGAGCTCCGTGAGGACCTCGAACCCGACGTTGTGTGGGGTGCGCTCGTACTCAGCCCCGGGATTCCCGAGGCCCACGAGCAGCCAGTCGACCGGCCCCGCTCCACTGAACGGGTTGCGCACAGCGCGGCGGTCTTACTCGTCGTCGCCGGCGGCCTCGCCGGAGGCGTCGCTCTCGTCGCTCTCCTCGGCAGCGGCGTCCTCGCCGGCCTCGGACTCACCGACGACCGCGACCTCAGCCTCGATCTCGTTGCCCTCCGCATCGAGCTCGGCGCGCAGGCGCGGAGCGAGGATGGTGGCGGCGACGGTGTCGAGCGGCGTGAGGATCGTCACATCGCCGACGCCGATGGCGTCCGCGAGCGTGACGCTCTCGCCGATCTTGAGCTCTGCGACGTTGAGCTGGATCGACTCGGGGATCGAGTTCGGGAGCGCTTCGACGGTGACCTCGCGCAGCTGCAGGTCGAGGATGCCGCCCTCGCGGACACCGGGAGCCTCGTCGCCGCCGAGGACCTCGACGGGCACGGTGGCCTCGATCGGCTTCGAGAGGTCGACGCGAATGAAGTCGACGTGGGTCGTCTCGCCGCGCAGCGGATGACGCTGCGCCTGCTTGAGGACCGCGGGGGTGCTCTTCCCATCGAGCGCCAGCTCGATCACGGCGCCGGCGGCGTGCAGCGCCACGCGCAGCTCACGCTCGTCGACGGAGAACGGCACGGGATCGGCGCCGCCGCCGTAGAGAATGCCGGGCACGAGGCCGCTGCGACGCAGGCGGCGCGTGGAGCGCGAGCCCTCGGGCTCGCGGGCGGTGATGGTGAGCGTGGTGGTGTCGTTGGCCATGAGCGGCTGTCGAAGGTAGCACGGGCGGGCCATTCGGCGGCCGACGGCCGGGCCCGCTGCGGCCCGCGCGGGCCGTCAGCGAGCGTCGAACTGGCGGGTCGCCCGGAAGAGCCGCTGGAGTGTCGCGAAGGCCGGCTTCGGCGCCCCGTCGAAGGTCACGACGCCCTTCTGATGGAGCGGCGGCGACGGCCAGGGGTTGCCGCCGTCCCACGCGGGCCTGACGCGAAACTCCTGCAGCGCCCACCAGATCGCGCCGGAGAGCCAGCCCTTGGTCGCGTAGACATCAAGGTGATACGCCGCGAAGTCGCTCTGGAAGGCGTAGGTGCCGCGCTCCTCGACCGGCCCGTCGCGGTTGGCCTCCGCTCCGAACTCGCTGATCATCAGCGCCTGCTTCGGATAACACGCCCGCATCTCATCGAGGTACCCCGAGAGCAGGTCGCGGTCCGCGCTCGCCCCCGCGGGGCCCGGGTACCAGCCGAAATAGTCGTTGAGACCGATGACATCGAGCGGCGCGTAGTCGCTCTGGCACCCGACGCCGGGGATCGCACCGACGGCGATGCCGACCGGGCGGCCGGGGTCGAGTTGCCGCGCGACCGCCACGGCGGCGCTGATGTAGGCGGCCTGCGCGGGCCCCGGACGCGAGCTGAGCTCATTACCGATCGCCCAGAGGAGGACCGACGGGTGGTCGCGGTTCGTGAGGATGCTCGTGCGCAGCACCTCGACCGCGGCATCGCGGACCGCCGACTTGGCGAGTTCCTCGGTCTCGACCTGGTAGACGGGGACCTCCGACCATACGAGCACGCCCTCGCGGTCCGCCAGCTCGAGCGTGTGCGGATGGAGCGGGTAGTGCGCGCGGATGATGCTCGAGCCGAGCTCGCGCGCCCACCCGAGCTGCCGGTCTCGCACCGCGTTGTCGATCGCGAAGCCGTGCGCGCGCGAGTCCTCCTGGAGGCCGACGCCGCGCAGGTTCAGCGGCTGCCCGTTGAGCAGCAGTCGCCCGCCGGTGACCTTCACGGACCGCACACCAACCTTGCGGGTGAAGCGCTGAAGCGTGCGCGACCCTGCCGCGACGCGCACGGAGGCGTCGTACAGGTGTGGATCCGACGGCGACCAGAGGTGCGGGTTCGCGACCCGCAGCGCGCGCCCGACGTGCGCGGTGACGCCCGGCCCGAGCGTCGCCCGGCCGAGCGTGAGCCGGCGTGCTCCCCAGCGGGCGCTCACCGTGACCGTGCGCGGGCGCGCACCGAGGTTGCGCAGCTCCGCGTCCCAGCGCACCGTGGCGCTGCAGCGCGCGCACGGCAGCTCGGTGCTGACGCTCAGCGCCGCGATGTCGACGTCGTCGATGGCCCGCAGATAGACCTCGCGCAGGATGCCGCCGTAGTTCCACCAGCCACCGAGCGGGCGCCCCCGCGCGTCGGTCTTCGCGGGCGGGAAGTCGCTCGACGTCCGGCGGCTGTCGACGCGCAGGACGATGCGGTTGACCCCGGTGCGGCGCAGGATCCGTCGCGGCAGGCGCAGCTCGAACGGCAGGTAGGCGCCGGCGTGCGTTGCGAGGCGGCGACCGTTGAGCCAGATCGTCGCCCGGTAGTTCACCGACTCAAAGCGCAGCACCCACGAACGTCGGGCGGACCCGGCCGGGAGTCGCAGATCGCGGCGGTACCAGGCGACCGAGCCGAGGTACGAGGCGACGCTCTCATCGCGGGCGTTCCACGCGTCAGGGACGGACACCTCGTCCCAGCCCACGGCCGCCGCCTGTCGCTGCCAGCCGGCGCGCTGACCCACATCCGACGGGTCGAGGCGGCGAAGCCACGTGCCGTCGACGAGGAAGCGCCCGGACGGCCCGTCCGCGTAGAGCGTGCGCGCGGCCGGGCGACCGCCGTCAGGTGCTGTGGGCGCCGCGCTCGCTCCCGCGGTGAGCTGCGCGCCCAGCACGAGGACGGCGAGGCCGCAGGCGAAAGCGATGCGGCGACAGGACCTCACCGGGCTGAGGGTAGATGGCGGGCGGCCTGACCCGCGCCGCCTCCCCTGCCCGCGCTGCCGATGATCTAGGCTGGTCGATGTGCTTGCGAAGGTCCTCTTCAAGCCCATCGGCATGGTCGTCGGCGGGATCGTCGCCAAACGCGTCGGCGATCGCCTCTTCAACACCGTCTATGGGCGGCGTTACGGGACGCAGGCGCCCACCGCATTCACGGAAGAGGCCACATACCCCCAGGTCGCCGTCGCAGCTGTGACGCGCGCGACGATCCTCGCCGTGACCGCTGTGACGTTCGATCGCGCTGGGGCGAGCGGCTTCCGCTACCTCACCGGATTCTGGCCCGGCGAGACACGCCCGAAGCCCGCCTCCCCTGAGCTCGAGCGCTCGAAGTAGGCACTCATGGTGGCGCCGGCCGCGGTCCTGCAAGCGCGGCTCGGTCTCAGCGACGACGAGCTGTGCGTCGTGCTCGACGCCGACCCGGTCGCCGTCATCTCCGGTGAGCTCGCGCATCGGCCGGAGCTCGGGATCCTGCTGTCATTGACGCAGGATCCGGCCGACCGCGTCGGCGACGGCGTCCTGCGGCGCTGGGTGCGGACGGCCGGGCCTGCGGGCCGACCACTCGACCAGCTGCTCGCGCGGGACTTTCCCGCCTTCGAGCGTGCCGTCGAGGCGCTCGAGCAGCGCGGCTTCGTCATCGGCGGCTGAGCGCCGGCGACGGCTAGAAGAGCTGGTTCTCGCCGCCGAAGACTTCGGAGACCGAGTCGTCGCTGAAAATGCGACGGATCGAATCGGCGAGGAGCGCCGAACACGAGAGCGTGCGGATGTTCTCCGGCGCACCCGGGCTGAGCGGAATCGTGTCGGTGACGATGATCTGCTCGAACGGCGCGGCGGCGAGGTTCTCGAAGGCGGCGCCGCTGAGCACCGGGTGCGTCGCCGCGGCGAACACGCGGGTGGCCCCCGCGTCGATCACCGTCTGGCCCGCGGCGCGCAGCGTGCCGGCGGTGTCGATCATGTCGTCGACGATCACGGCCGTCTTGCCGCGCACATCGCCGATGACGTAGCCGATCTCCGCGACCTGCTGCGCGGGGCGCTCCTTGTCGAGAATCGCGAGCTCGGCGCCGATCTGCGAGGCGAAGCGCTTGTTGAGCTTCACGCGCCCGGCATCCGGTGAGACGACCACGAGATCGTGGAGCGAGAGGTCGGCGAAGTACTGCGTGAGCATGAAGAGCGCGGTCATGTGGTCGACCGGGATCTGGAAGAAGGCCTGGACCTGACCTGCGTGGAGGTCCATCGTGAGGACGCGGTCGGCGCCCGCCGACTCGATCATCCGGGCGACGAGACGCGCGCTGATCGGCTCGCGCGGTGCGCTCTTCTTGTCCTGCCGCGAGTAGCCGTACCACGGCATCACGGCGATCACGCGGTGCGCCGATGCGCCGACGGCCGCATCGATCATCACGAGCAGCTCCATCAGGGCGTCGTTCGCGGTGATCCCCGTCTGCGGGTTGCCGCAGATCGGCTGGATGATGAAGACATCGGCTCCGCGGATCGACTCCTCGAAGCGGCAGTAGACCTCGCCGTTGGAGAACGTCTTCAGCGTGATCGGGCCGAGCCCGACGCCGAGGCGCTCGGCGATGCGCTCCGCGAGTTCGGGGTTGGCGCGCCCCGAGAAGAGCATCAGCCGCTTGTCGTAATCGATCGGGAGGCTGGTGTTCATCGCTGTGCTGGTCACCGGCCCGTCATCCGGGCCCGCGGCGTCGCTCAGTGTAGGCACGGGTGCGGTCATGACCGGTCCTCCCCCGCGTCCGCCGCGCGGCGCTCGGCGAAGCCCTCGACGTTCCGCTGCCGCTCGCGCGCGACGCCGAGCGCTCCGGGCGGCACGTCGTCGGTGATCGTCGAGCCGGCGGCCGTCCACGCCCCGTCGCCGAGACTGACCGGCGCGACGAGCGAGACGTCGACGCCGCCGCGGACCCCGTCGCCGATCGTCGTGCGGTGCTTGTGGAACCCGTCGTAGTTGGCGGTGATCGTGCCGGCACCGAGATTCGTGCGGGCGCCGACGTCGGCATCGCCGATGTACGACAGATGCGGCACCTTGGTCCCCGGGCCGATGTCCGAGTTCTTGACCTCGACGAACGTGCCGACCTTGGCGCCCTCGCGCAGGACCGTCCCGGGCCGCAGGTAGGCGTAGGGGCCGACACGCACCCCTGCATGCGCGTGCGCATCGACGGCGTACGAGTGGACGATCACCACGTCATCGCCGAGCACGACATCGGTGAGCGTCGTGGACGGGCCGATCCGGCACCCGGCGCCGGCGCGGGTCGCGCCGCGCAGCACGGTGAACGGCTCGACCACCGTGTCGGGTCCGAGTTCGACGGTCACATCGATGAAGGTGGAGCCCGGGTCGATGACGTCCACCCCGGCGCGCCGATGGTCCTCGATGATCCGCGCCCGGGCGATGTCCCGGACGGTGGCGAGCTGGATGCGGTCGTTGATGCCCAGGACCGCCGCCGGGTCGTCGACGACGTGAGCCGCAACCACGGCACCGTCCGCGCGCAGGAGCGCGAGCACCTCTGGCAGGTAGAACTCGCCCTGGGCATTGTCGGCGGAGAGCCGGGGCAGCGCTGCAAGGAGTGCGGCCGCCTCGAAGACGTAGATCCCCGCGTTCACCTCACGGATCGCGAGCTCCTCCGCGGACGCATCGCCGGCGACCTTCGTCTCGACGATGCGCTCGAGCCCGCCGTCCGCCGCGCGGACGATCCGCCCGTAGCCGGTGGCGTCATCGAGCAGCGCCGTCGCGACCGTCGCGGCGGCACCCCCGGCGCTGTGCGCCTCGAGGAGCGCGCCGATCACGGCGGCCGAGACGAGCGGCACGTCGCCACTGAGGACGAGCACGGGACCGGCCCCGTCGAGTAGCGGCGCGGCAGCGCGCACGGCGCCGCCCGTCCCGTCAGCCTGCGGCTGGACGACCGTCTCAATCCCCTCAGGGAGGAGCCCGGCGAGCGGCTGCTGCGGCCCGTCGACGACGATCACCCGGTCGGCGCCGGCCGTGCGGGCGGCCGCGATGGGCCAACCGATCAATGGCACGCCGCAGAGGTCGTGGAGGACCTTCGGCGTTGCCGACTGCATGCGGGTCCCCTGACCAGCGGCCAGGATCACGACGGTCGGGGCGCTCACGCGGCCATCGTAGAGGTCGCGGCGGACTGGGGGACGAGGGCTCGAACCTCGATTGCTGGGACCAAAACCCAGTGTCTTGCCGATTAGACGATCCCCCACCGGGGACCGGAAAGACTACGCAGTGTCGTCGTCGCTCTCCGACGTGCGCTCATGATCGGCTTCGCCGTAGACCGCGCCCGAGTCCTCCTCCGCCGGGAAGGCGTCGCGGCGCGGCGCACGCCCGGCCTCCCAGTTCTCCGCCTGTTCGATCAGGGCCTGCTCCGCGAGCTCGAAGCCCTCGGCCTCCCCACCGCCGGCCTCCTCCACGGGCCGCCGTTCCTCGCGTCGCCGGTCATCAAGGCTGCTCATGGCCCAGTCCTACCCAGTTCGCGCAGGAGTCGCAACTCATCGGTCAATGCGGACGATGCGAGCGGATCGAGCGCGATGGCGCGCGCGTCAGCGGCGCTCACGAGCCGCCGCTCGGCGCGCAGGATCGACACGTCGAGTCCGCGCGTCGCCGCCAGCGCGGTGAGCGCGTCCCAGTGGTCCGTCGCGGCCTCGAGCAGCTCGAGGTCCGGCGCGGCGAAGGCGACGAGGTACGGGCGTCGGTCGTGCGTCGGTCCGATGACCATGCCGACGCCCGCCTCAAGGTCCGCACGCACCGCCTGCGCGTGACCAGCACTGAGCCGCGGGACGTCCGGAGCCACCAGCACCACCGGGCCGTGGTGGTCGCCCAGCGCGGCGAACGCGGCGGCCGGCGACGTCGCCTCATAGGCCATCCCGGGCGCGGTGGCGGCCACCCAGCGGCGGGCGATAGCGCGCAGCTCGGCCCGCAGGCGCTGAGCGCTTCCCGCCCCGGCGGCGTGGTCGAGGCCCGCGTCCTGGGGCGCGGCGAGCGCGTCGACGACGATCGCGACGAGGTCGGGCTCGAGCGACATGGCAGCTCAGCGCCCGCGCGGCACGCGGCCCGCAGCGGCCCCGGCCTCGGTGGCCGGACCCCCACGATGCGCGATGCCGAGGACGCGCATGGCCTTGAGCCCGAGGCTGAGCTTCTCGCGCCCGTCCGTGGAGCCCACGTCGAGGCCGGAGAGCTCGCGCACGCGCTCGAGGCGATACCGGACCGTGTGACGGTGCGTGAAGAGTCGCTGGGCCGTGCCGGCGACGTTGCCGTCGGCGTCGAGAAACGTCGCGACGGTCGTGACGAGGTCGGTCTCGTACTGCTCATCGTAGGCGACGAGCGGCTCGACCGTCTCGGCATAGAAGCGCTGGAGCTCTGCGGGATCCTCGGCCATCGCGGGCAGCAGGAGGCGATACGCCCCGGTCTCCTCGAACGCGAGGATCGGGCGCTCGGCGTCGCCTTCGGCGACGTTCGCCGCGAGCAGCGCCTCGCCCGCCGCGCGCGGGAGGTCGCCGGGCTCCGCGCACGGCCGGCTGCGGCCGATCGTGCAGGAATGGCCGGCGAGTCCGGCACGCAGCTCGCGATGGACGCTCTGTGCCGCGCGGTCGGCGGCGTCCTCCCCACCATCCGGGAGCAGCACGAGCAGTTCCTCGCCCGGGAGCTCCTGACGCTCGCTCGGAGCCGCGACGGCCTGTGCGACGACGGCGCGTGCACCGCGCTCGACGAGTGCCGTGACCCGAGCGCGGCGGCCGTCATCGCCCGGGACGTGCGCGTGGACGCGCACGACGAGCATGCTCGGTGTCGCTCCGAGCGTCAGCCCCGCCTCAGCAGCGGCCACCGCCACGGCGGGCCCGCTGAGCTCGCGGCGCAGGATCGCGCGGAGCACCTCCCCGGCGGCCTCCGCCGACGCCGTCTCGGGCGCGCGGAGGCGCTCGACTTCGGCAGCGACGATCGTCGTCACAAGACGCAGTGCGAGCGGGTCCGGCTCCTCGCGCCCGCGCAGGCGCAGCAGCCCGACCGGCTGGTCGGCGATGCGCAGCTCGACGTGCTGCACACCCTCGCGGCCGGTCAGGATCGCCTGCTCATCTGCCGGCGACGCCACGGAGACGGCGAGCACGTTGCCGGCCCGGTCGCTCACCACGATGCTGGCATCGAGTGCTCGTGCGGCGGCGCGAACCACCTCGGGAAGTCCTGCACCGGAGCCGACGGCGGCAGTGATGGCGTCGAACGCCCCGAGGTCCAGTTCGCGGGCGCCGTGCGCCGACGTCGACATGGGGTGAGTCTATGCGCCCCGGCACCGTCGGCCGTGAGCGCCGCCGCCGTCAGTCCGCGAAGAACCAGACGAACGCCGCGCCCATGGCGACGCCCACCAGCATGCAGGCTGCGACGGTGTAGAGCGACAGGAAGATCGCCGCGAGCCGCTCCCAGGTGCGTGAGTAGGCCTGCCACGCGGGGACGGCGAGCAGGCCGACCCATGCAGCGACGATGAAGACCGCGCTGCAGGCGGCGACGAGGACGATGATCGAGTCGTTACTCATGGCGGCGGGGATCCGGCGGATCCATTCTGGCGCACGAAGGCGACGATCAGCGCCACGATCGCGACGATCGAGAAGCTCATCGCAGCCACGCCCCAGCCGCCGAACACGTCTGCAGCCCAGTGTGCGCGCAGATAGAGCCGCGTGAGACCGACGACGAGCGCCACGAGGATTCCGGCGACGACGAGCCACCAGCGCCCGCGCAGCGCCGGCACGACACGCACCGCGACGATCGCGAGGACGACCCAGGCCATGGCGTATGCGGCGTGGCCTGAGGGGAAGGAGGAGGTGCCCGCCTCGACCAGCGCGTCCGACGGACGCGGGCGATCCACGAGCCCTTTGGTGAGCACCACGAGGCCGGTCGTGAGCGCCATGCCACCGGCGACGACCACGGCCTCGAGCACGCGCCGGCGTGTGAGCAGCGCAATCGCGACAAGCACGCAGAGCGTCTCCATGATCCAGGGCGAGCCGAGCCAGGTGAGGACCCGGGCGATGTCCGTCGCCGTCGCATCGGCCAGATCCACCGCCCAGCGGTGCACCGTCGCGTCGAGCGACCCATAGCCCCGGCTCCTGATGACGAGCCAGTTTCCGATGTACCCGAAGGAGCCGACCGCGACGACCGCGAGCAGCGCCGTCAGCTCAAGGCCGAGCTGTCCGGGCGTGAGCCGCTGGATGAAGAACCGCGCGGGCCCCTTCGCCCAGCGGACGACCGGCTGGAGGACGCGCAGGCCCGGCCGATCGAGCGCGGCCATGATGCGGGCCTCGAGCGCGTGGCGGCGCTCGTCATCGGCGAGCACGCGGACGAGGAGCACGATCCCGACGACGACCGAGATCGCGACCCCGAGGCCGATCGCGCCCTGCTTGGCGATCTTCAGGACCTGATCGAAGCTCTGCCAGAAGACGTAGCCGATGAGGATGAACGTCGTCGACCAGAGCCCGGCGCCGAGCACGTCGTAGGGCAGGAAGCGCCGGAACGGCATGCGGCCGGACCCGGCGAGGAACGGCGCGACCGCACGCACGAGGCCGACGAAGCGCCCGATGAAGATCGCCTTCCCGCCGTGCGCCTGGAAGAATGTCTCGACGCGCTCGAGGCGCTCGGGCGTGATCTGAAAGCGCGACCCATGCCGCACGAGGAAGTCGCGACCGAGGCGCCGTCCGAGCTCGTAACTGGCGCAGTCGCCCAGCACCGCGGCGAACCAGGTGATCGCGATCAGCGTGATCACCGAGATCTCGCCCTGCCCGGCGACGACGCCGCCGACGATCATCGCCGTCTCCCCCGGGGCGATCAGCCCGATGAAGGCCCCGGTCTCCAGGAAGGCGAAGACGGCGACGAGGAGGTACGTCCATGCGCCGAGGGTCGACCCGACGTGCGTGAGCACCTCCTCGAGGGTCGGCAGATGCACCGCGCCGGTGCCGTAGACGGCGAGGAGCACGATCGCGAGGACGCCGCCGACGAGCATCGGCGGCTCGAGATGCCGCCGGCGCCTGAAGAGCGCCCCGGCGATCAGCGCGGCGACGACATACGCCCAGAGCTTCATGGCGTGAGGTCCGGCATGAAGAAGGGGTACCAGGGCTCGACGGCGACGGGCCGCGGCTCGCGACCGCTGAGCGCCACCGCAGCGGAGCGCGCGAGCTCGAGGTCGGCGAAGAGCCCGATCACCGTCGGGCCCGAGCCGCACACGAGCGCGTGGTCGGCTCCCGTGCCGCGGACCTCGTCGAGCGTCCACTGCAGCTCCGGGCGCAGCGACACCGCGGCGGGCTCGAGGTCGTTGAGGAGCAGGTCGCCGGGCGCCAGCGGCGAGCCGGCGGCGAGCGCCGCCGCCAGGTCGGCGCTGCGCGCCTCGAGCGCGGCACCGCTGCGGGGCAGCCCGAGGCGGTCGGCCTCGCGGAAGACGTCCCCCGTGGACAGGCCGAAGGGCGCGCGCACGACGAGGATCCCGAACGGCGCCGGGTCCGGCAGCGCATGCAGCCGCTCGCCCGCGCCGGTGGCGAGGTAGCGGCGCGGGCGCACCTGCGCCGGCACGTCGGCGCCGAGACCGGCGGCGATCTCGCGCAGCAGCCGGTCGTCCCGCACCCCTGCGGCGCGCGCTGCGAGCCGCAGGACAGCGGCAGCGTCCGCCGATCCACCGGCCATGCCCGCGGCGACGGGGATGCGCTTCTCGATGTCGATGCGCACCGCCGCGCCATGCCACCCGGTGCGCGCGCGGAAGTCGCGCAGCGCGGCCGTCGCGAGGTTCTCCCCGGTGACGCCGGGACAATGGACCTCGTCCTCGGCCGCCCCGAGCCCGGCGGGGGTGAGCCGCACGCGGTCGCAGAGCGCCACCGGCTGCATGACGGTCACGAGCTCATGGCGCCCGTCGGCGCGCGTCGGACCGAGCGTCAGCCCGAGGTTGATCTTCGCCGGAGCGACCTCGTGCAGCGCCGTCACCCTGCCTCGATCCGCTCGAGAAGGTCCACGAACTCGGTCGGCGCGAGGCGCTCGGCACGCACGTCAGCGGGATGCCCCATCGCGACGAGCGCTGCACGAGCACGGCCGCGCACGTCGGGCCCGGGGATCACGCCGGCGTGTTCGAGCGAGCGCGCGAGCGCCTTGCGGCGGTGCGCGAAGGCGCCCTGCACGAGCGCGCGCAGACGCGGCGACGCCGCCGGCCCGGTGCGCGTAAGCCGCACGAGCACCGAGTCGACATTCGGGACCGGCTGGAAGACGGTGCGCGACACCGCGCGTGCGACCTGGACCTCGCAGGCGATCTGCGCGAGCACGGACGGCACGCCGTACGCGCCGCCGCCGGGCCCTGCAGCGAAGCGCTCGCCGACCTCGCGCTGGACCATCGCGACCCAGCGCGTGGCCTCGGGCAGCTCCTCGATCGTGCGCAGGATCGAGGTCGCGGCGATGCCGTACGGGAGGTTCGCGACGACCGCCGTCGGCGCCGGATCGAGCGCGCCGAGATCGAGCTTCATCGCATCGGCGACATGGAGCGTCACGTTCGCGAAGGGCGCCAGCGCCTCCTCGAGTGCCGGGACGAGCACGCGATCGATCTCGACCACATGGAGATGCGAGCAGCGCGGCGCGAGGTGCTCGCTGAGGACGCCGAGCCCCCCGCCGATCTCCAGCACGGCGTCCTGCGGGTCGAGCTCGGCGAGTCGCTCGATCACGCCGAGGATGTTCGAGTCGACGAGGAAGTTCTGGCCGAGATCGCGCTTGGGCCGGATCCCGTGCTCGCGCATCCGCCGCAGGCTCGGCTGGGTGACGTCGGACACGGGCGCCCTCACCACCCGAAGAGCGCGGCCGCGTTGCGCTCGACGACGCGGTCGAGCTCCTCGTACGTGACACCGCGGCGCTCGGCGACGAAGCGCGCCGTATGCACGACATATGCCGGCTGGTTGCGGTCCTTGCGGACCGGCTGCGGCGAGAGATAGGGCGCGTCGGTCTCGACGAGCAGCCGATCCTCGGGCACGAGCTCCGCGGCGCGTGCGAGCGCCTCGGCGCTCGGGTAGGTGACGTTCCCGGCGAAGGAGAACCACCAGTCGGGCTGCTCGAGGCAGGCGTCGAGCTCGTCGGTCATCGAGAAGCAGTGGAGGATCACGCGCATGCTCCCGGTGCGCTCGCGCAGCACGGCGAGCGTGTCGGCATCCGCGGCGCGCGTGTGGATGACGAGCGGCTTGCCGAGCGACTGCGCCACCTCGATCTGGTGCTCGAAGGCGCGCAGCTGATCGGCCCGCGGGGCGCGATCGTGGTGGTAATCGAGGCCGGTCTCGCCGATCGCGACGCAGCGCTCGTGCGTGGCGAGCTGCTCGAGGTCGGCCTGCGCGGCGGCGTCATAGCCCGCGGCGGCGTTCGGGTGCCGTCCGACCGCTGCGAACACCTCGGGAAACCGCTCCGCCGCGGCGAGCGCCGTGCGGTTGCTCGCCTCGTCCATCCCCACCGTGAGCAGCCGCGTCACGCCGGCGGCGCGCGCCGCTGCGACGAGCTCGTCGTTGTCCGGTGCGCACGAGTCGAGGTGGGTGTGGCTGTCGATCATCGGCCCGCCGTCACGCCTCCCGCTTGGGGAAGAGCGCGGGATCGAGCGCCTGGACGGCGCTGACGCGGCGCGCGCCGAGCCGCGCGGCCTCGAGCGCCGTATCCGGCGTGCCCAGCGCGCGGAGCAGGCGCTCAGCGGTGGCGGGGAGCCAGGGCTGGAGCAGGACGGTGATGACGCGCAGACCCTCGGCGAGCGACGCGAGCACCGTGTCGAGCTGCCCCGCCTGCGCCGGGTCCTTGGCGAGCTGCCACGGCGCCTGCTCCTCGACGTAGCGGTTGAGCCGCCGCACGCATGCCCAGATCACGTCGAGCGCCTGCGTCAGCTCGCCGGCGTCGAGCAGCTCGGCGACGCGCAGGTCGAGGTCCTCGAAGTCCGGGTCGAGGACGGCGTCGTGGCGGACGGCTGGGACCTCGCCGTCGCGGTAGCGCAGCAGCATCGCGATGCTGCGGCTCGCGAGGTTGCCGTACTCGTTCGCGAGCTCGCGCTCGTAGCGCTCCTCGAACGCCGCGGGCGACACGGAGCCGTCCTGGCCGAAGGAGACGTCGCGCAGGAGGTAGTACCGCAGCGCATCGGAGCCGAAGCGGTCGATGACGTCGAAGGGGTCGAGCGTGTTCCCCAGCGACTTGCTCATCTTCTCGCCGTCCATGAGCAGGAAGCCGTGGACGACGACCTGCTCCGGGACGGGCAGCCCCGCGGCCATCAGCAGGGCGGGCCAGTAGATCGTGTGGAACTTCAGGATGTCCTTGCCGACGAGCTGGACGTTCGGCGGCCAGAACTTCTCCGTGAGGTCCTCACCCGGCTGCGCGTAGGACAGCGCGGTGAAGTAGTTCAGCAGCGCATCCCACCAGACGTAGAAGACCTGGTCGGGATCCCACGGGACGCTGACGCCCCAGTCGAGCTTGCGCCGCGTGAGCGACACGTCCTGGAGCCCGGCCTTGATGAACGACAGGGCCTCGTTGTACCGCGAGCGCGGCCGCACGAAGTCGGGGCGCTCGGCGAACAGGCGCTCGAGCGGCTCCTGGAATGCCGACAGCGCGAAGAACCAGTTGTGTTCGTGCTCGCGCACGAGCTCGATGTGGTGGATCGGGCAGGTGTTGCCCTCGGCGATCTCGCGCTCGGTCTTGAAGTCCGCACAGCGTGGGCAGTACCAGCCCTCGTACGTGCCCTCGTAGGCGTAGCCGTGCTCCTTGACCTTCGTCAGGACCTCCTGGACCTTCGCCATGTGCTCGGCGTCGGAGGTGCGGATGAAGAAGTCGTTCGTGGCGCCGAGCTGGGGTGCGAGGTCGCGGAAGCGCGCGAAGTTGCGGTCGGCGAGCTCCGCCGGCGTGACGCCCTCGCGCTCGGCGGCGAGCTGGACTGGCTCACCGTGCTCGTCCGTCCCGGTGAGGAAAAAGACCTCCTCGCCACGCTGGCGATGGTGCCGTGCGAGCACGTCCGCCGCGATCGTCGTGTAGGCGTGCCCGAGGTGGGGCGCCGCGTTGACGTAGTAGATCGGCGTCGTGACGAAGAAGGTGGAGCGCCCCATGTCGCCGGAACGCTAGTAGGTCCGGCACGGGGCAGCGCACGGTGGGCGACGGGGCCGCCCACGCCGGGCATCACTCCTCGCCGACGGCTGCCCGGTAGAGCTCGTTCGCGGAGCGGCCGGTGAGGCTCGCGACCACGCGCACCGCCTCGCGGGGGCGAGCGCCGGCCTCGATGAGTCGCCGCACGGCCTCCTCGGCCGCGGCGGCCTCCGTGACGCCGGGCTCCGCACCGCCCACGACGAGGACGATCTCCCCGCGCGGGGGCACCTGCGTGAAGCGCTCGGCGAGCTCGGTCGCCGTCCCGCGGACGATCTCCTCGTGGATCTTCGTAAGTTCGCGGCAGACCGCCGCCGGGCGCTGCGGGTCGAGCTCCGCGAGCAGCGCGAGCGTCGCGCCGAGGCGCCGAGGTGACTCGAAGGCGACGAGCGTGTCCTCGGAGGCCAGGACCGCCTCGAGCTCACCGCGGCGCCGCGGCAGGAACCCCGTGAAGGTCCAGCGCTCGGACGGGAGTCCGCTGGCGACGAGCGCCGTGAGGACCGAGCTCGGCCCCGGCAGGACCTCGACCGCGATGCCCGCCGCGACGGCGGCGCGCACGAGGACGATCCCCGGATCGCTGACGAGCGGCATGCCCGCATCCGAGACGAGTGCGACGACCTCGCCGGCGAGCATCCGGTCGACGAGCTTCGGCGCCGCGCGGCGCTCGACGTGCGCGTCGTAGCGCACGCGTTCGGCAGAGACGCCGTACCGGTCGAGCAGCACCTTGGTCGTGCGCGTGTCCTCACAAGCGAGGACGTCGGCGTCGCGCAGCGCACCGAGCACGCGCAGCGTCACATCTTCGAGGTTGCCGATCGGTGTCGGACAGACGAGCAGGCGGCCGGGCGTGGTCATCGCACGCACTCCTCGAACGCGAGCGTGGCGGCGCCGAGCAGGCCCGCGTCGGACCCGAACCGCGCCGGGATGATCTGCACCACATCGCGCAGCGACGGCATCGCCTCCCGCGCGACGACCTCGCGCGCCGGACCGAGGAGCAGATCGCCGGCAGCGACCGCGCCGCCGGCCACGACGATGCGTTCGGGGTTAAAGACGTTGACGAGCGAGACGAAGCCCTGTCCGAGCCGGCGACCGACGAGCGCGAGCACGTCGACGGCCGTTGCGTCGCCGTGGTGCGCGAGCTCCGTGACGAGCGCTCCGGTGATCTCACGGCCGCCGGCGACTTCGGCGGCGAGCGCCGAGCCGGGCGCGCTGCGCGCTGCCTCGGCGCCGGCCCGCCCGATGGCGTTCCCCGAGGCGTACCACTCCCAGTGACCGCGGCCGGGGCAACGCCCCTCGCACGGCGGGCCGTCGAGCTCGACGACCATGTGCCCGATCTCGGCGCCGCCACCGGTGGCCCCGCGCAGCAGGCGCCCGCCGGCGACGATGCCGCCGCCGATGCCGGTGCCCACCGTGACCATCAGCGCATCGTCGGCTCCGCGGGCGGCGCCGTGGCGCCACTCCGCGAGCATCGCGCAGTTGCCGTCGTTGTCGATCGCGACCGGCAGCCCGAGACGCTCGGCCATCAGCGCCTCGAAGCGCACGCCCTCGAGCGGCAGGTGCGGGCAGGCCGCGACGATGCCGGTGCGTCGGTCGAGCACGCCGGGCACGCCGAAGCCGACCCCCGCGACCTCGCCGGGCGCCGCGTCGACGGCCTCGCGCACCATGCCGGCGAGCACATCCAGCAGCTCCCCGGTCGCGAGTCCCTGGGACGGGCGCTGGAGCCGGTGGTGGACGGCGAGGTCCTCCCCCACGGCGCCCGCAAGGGCCTTCGTCCCGCCGAGGTCCACTCCGATGACGCACCGATCGGCCATGGCCGGGAACATACCCACCGATGTCCTCCGCCCTTCCCCCGGAGCGGCCCCCGGGCCGCCCCACCTATCGCGTGCGCCGCTCGCGGCCCGCGTGGCTCGACCCCGGCGCGCAGACCGTGGTCGACCCGCGCCCCCGCGAGCCATCGCCGCACGACGGTGAGCCGCCGCGGCCTGGGGAGCCGCCGCGGCCGCGGCGCAGGGGTCGCCGCCCCACACCCCGGGGCGTGCTGCGCCTCATGCGCTGGGTGGCGCTCGCCCTCGTCGCCTGGGTGGCGCTCTCCGGCCTGCTCTTCCTCTTCAGCGCCCAGGTGCGCCAGGACCGCGTCGATGGAGCGACGAAGGACGCGCTGACGTCCGCCGGCGTCCCGATCGTCTCGCCCGCGACGGTGCTCCTGCTCGGCTCCGACCAGCGCGTGAAGGGCACGCGCGAGCCGGGAGCGCAGACCTCCGGGCCGAGCCGTTCGGACTCGATCCAGCTCCTGCGCGTGGGGGGCGGCCACAGCGCCAAGCTCGCGATCCCGCGTGACACCGTCGTCCCGATCCCCGGACACGGCGTGAACAAGATCAACGCGGCCTACGCGTTCGGCGGCACCGCGCTCGCTGTGCGCACCGTCCGCGACTACCTCGGAATCGACATCGACCACGTGATCGTCGTCGACTTCGCGCGCTTCCCGCAGCTAATCGACGCGATGGGCGGCATCGACTACAGCGGTGGCTGCGTCGTCTCGCGCATCAACGGCGGCTACCGCAACGGCGGCTACACCCTGCGCCTGCGGTCCGGCACGACACACATCGACGGCAAGCAGGCGCTCGCGCTGTCGCGCACCCGCGAGAACCTCTGCAACCCGCGCGAGAACGACCTCACGCGGGCGCGCCGCCAGCAGAAGGTGCTCTCGGCGATGCGCGCGCAGGTCCTCTCGGTCCGCGGGTTCTTCCACTGGCCGATGGTCGCCTGGCGCGCGCCGGCCACGATCACGTCGGACATGGGCGCCGCGGGCCTCTCCGGGCTCATCGCCACGATCGCGACCAGCGGCAATGCACCGGTGCGCGTCCTCAAGCCGACCGGCACGGTCACGCTGCCGGACGGCGGCGCGGGCCTCACGGTCTCAGCGCCGGCGCGCCAGCGGCAGGTGCAGCGCTTCCTGGAGAGCTGAGGGCGCTACGCGGACTTCTTGGTGTCGGCCTTCGGCTTGGCCTCGGCCTTGGGCTTGGCCTCGGTCTTCGCCTCAGCCTTCGGCTCGGCGCGCTTCTCGGCCGTCTTCGCGTCGTGCTTGTCGGCTCCGTCCTTCGCCGACTTCTCCAGCTCCCGGTTGCGGCGCTTGGTGCCGTAATCGGTGTTGTGGAAGCCCTTGCCCTTGAAGTGCACCGCGATCGGGTGGAAGACCCGCTCGACGGGAACCCCCGTCTCCGGATCCTTCTCCAGGGACGGGTCAGCCATCTTCTGCATGATCTCGAAGGTCGACCCGTCGGGGCGTCGGTATTCGTAGATGGGCATCGGTCGAGGAGTATAGGAGCGGCCTCACTCGCAGCGCCCGTCCCCACTAGCATCCGGCGCCATGCCCCAGGACGTCGTGACCATGGACAAGATCGTGGCGCTGTGCAAGCGTCGCGGCTTCATCTTCCCCTCATCGGAGATCTACGGCGGCCTCGGCTCGACGTACGACTACGGCCATTACGGGGTCCTGCTCAAGACGAATGTGAAGAACGCCTGGTGGCAGGCGATGCTCAGCCGCGAGGACATCGTCGCTCTGGATTCGGCGATTCTCCAGCACCCGCGCGTCTGGGAGGCCAGCGGGCACGTCGGCGGATTCAGCGACCCGATGGTCGACTGCCGCACCTGCAAGGGCCGCTTCCGCGCCGATCACGTCGCCGACCTGCAGTGCCCGCAGAAGCCGTCGAAGTGCCCCGGTGAGGGACCCGACTGCGACCTCACCGAGGCGCGCGCGTTCAACCTCATGTTCCAGACGCACGTCGGACCGGTCCAGGACACCGCCTCCGTCGCCTACCTGCGCCCGGAGACCGCCCAGGGCATCTTCATCAACTTCAAGAACGTCCTGCAGTTCTCGCGCAAGAAGCCGCCGTTCGGCATCGCGCAGGTCGGCAAGTCCTTCCGCAACGAGATCACCCCCGGCAACTTCATCTTCCGCACGCGCGAGTTCGAGCAGATGGAGATGGAGTTCTTCGTCCCGCCCGCCGAAGCGGAGCAGTGGTACCAGCACTGGATCGAGGAGCGGCGCACCTGGTACACCGACCTCGGCATCCGTCCGGACCATCTCGAGATCCGCGCCCACGCCGCCGACGAGCTCTCGCACTACTCGTCGGGGACGAGCGACGTCGAGTACCTCTTCCCGATCGGCTGGAGCGAGCTCGAGGGCATTGCGAACCGCGGGAACTTCGACCTCACGCAGCACGCCGAGTTCTCGGGCGAGAAGCTCGAGTACTTCGACCAGGCGTCAGGCGAGCGCTACGTCCCGCACGTGATCGAGCCCGCCGCGGGCGCCGACCGCGCGACGCTCGCGTTCCTCGTCGACTCGTACGACGAGGAGGAGGTCGACGGCGAGACGCGCACCGTGCTGCGTCTGCATCCGCGCCTCGCCCCCGTCAAGGTCGCGATCCTGCCGCTGGTGCGCAAGGAGGGCCAGCCGGAGCTCGCCCGTGAGATCCACGACCTCCTGCGCTTTGCCATGCAGACCGAGTACGACGAGGGCGGCTCGATCGGCAAGCGCTACCGCCGTCAGGATGAGATCGGCACGCCGTGGTGCGTGACCGTCGACCACCAGTCGATCGAGGACCGCACGGTGACGGTCCGCGACCGGGACAGCCTCACACAGGAGCGGATCGCGATCGACGACCTGCCGGCGCTCTTCGGCGGCCGCCTCGCGGCGCCGTGGACGACGCCGAAGCTCGCCGCCTGACGAGCGGCCTCTAGGCCTCGTCGCCGAGCGACGCCGAGTCGGCGACGTTCCCGTCGAGCGGCCCGGTCGTCGAGACGTAATCGAACTCCTCCTCGGCCCCGAACAGGAGGTCGAGGACCTTGTTGCGCAGTTCCTCGCTCAGCACGAGCGCGAGCACGGAGCCGGCGACGAGCAGGACGAACGCCTTGGCGAAGGGATGGCGCTTGGGCTTCGTGACGAGGCGCTCGCGCGCGTCCGCGATGCTGTTGGCGGCCTTGGCGATGTTCGCGTGGAGCTTCGCGTCGTCGAAGATCGCGTTGCCGAGGCTGTCGGCCTGGCGCGCGCGGTCGAGTGCCTTGCGCGCGGCGTCATAGGCGATGCGAGCGTCGTCGCGGATCTCCGGATCCTGCGCGAGCTTGCGCAGGTAGGGGTTCGCGAGGAGGTCCTGGAAGGTCTGGGCGGCGCGGTTCGCCGTGGTGCTGTCGGCCATGGTGGGTCTCTTTCTCGATCGTCGCCTGGGCGTGGAGTCTACCCCCGCAGGGGCTCGCGCATGGCGAATTGCGTTCAGCCGCGGGTGGACGGGCGAGGACGCGCCTCGAGGGCCGCCGCGAGGACTTCGCGCACGTCCTCCACGAAGACGAAGGTGAGGTGCCGACGCAGATGCTCGGGGATCTCGTCGATGTCCGGCTCGTTGAGCGCCGGAGCGATGATCGTCCGCACCCCATTGCGCTGGGCCGCGAGCGCCTTCTCCTTGAGACCGCCGATCGGCAGCACTTGGCCGGTCAGCGTCACCTCGCCGGTCATCGCGACCTCGCCGCGCACCGGGCGACCGGACAGGAGCGAGGCGAGGGCGCTCGTCATCGTGATGCCGGCGCTCGGCCCGTCCTTCGGGATCGCGCCGGCCGGGACGTGCAGGTGGAGGTCGTGCGTGGCGAACCAGTCCTCTGGGAGGTCAGGGGCGATCTCGCCGACGTGTCCGCGCACATACGTCAGCGCGGCCTGCGCCGACTCGCGCATGACGTCGCCGAGCTGACCGGTGATCGTCAGCCCGCCCTTGCCCGGCATGGCCGCCGCCTCGATGAAGAGCACGTCGCCACCCACCGGCGTCCACGCAAGGCCCGTGGCGACGCCTGGCTCGCGCGTGCGTCGGCGCGTCTCCTCGTGGAACCGCGCCTTGCCGAGCAGCTCGCGGGCGCGCTCCTCACCGACCGCGATCTTCTTCGCCGGGCGCGTGCCGCCGCTCTCCGCGATCTCGCGGGCCACACGACGGCACACCGTGCCGATCACCCGCTCGAGCCCGCGCACGCCGGCCTCGCGGGTGTACTCGCTGATGATCACCTTGAGCGCCGCGTTGGAGAACGAGATCCAGCTCTTCTTCAGGCCGTTGCGCTCGATCTGTCGCGGCACGAGGTACCGCCGCGCGATCTGGAGCTTCTCGTCGGCCGTGTAGCCGGCGAGCTGGATGACCTCCATGCGGTCGAGCAGGGGCCGCGGGATCGTCTCGAGGGTGTTCGCCGTCGTGACGAACATCACGTCCGACAGGTCGAACGGGACGTCGAGGTAGTGGTCGCGGAAGGTGCCGTTCTGCTCCGGATCGAGCACCTCGAGCATCGCGCTGGCCGGGTCCCCCCGCCAATCGCTCCCCATCTTGTCGATCTCGTCGATCATGAAGAGCGGGTTGTTCGAGCCCGCGTCGCGCAGCGCCCGGATGATCGTGCCGGGCATCGCCCCGATGTACGTGCGCCGGTGTCCGCGGATCTCCGACTCGTCGCGCACACCGCCCGCGCTGATGCGCTCGAAGTCCCGACCGAGGGCACGCGCGATCGAGCGACCGATCGACGTCTTGCCGACGCCGGGCGGGCCGACGAGGCAGAGGATCGACCCGGCGGGCTGCGTCCCCGCCCCTGCCGTGAGCTGCCGAACGGCGAGAAACTCGATGATGCGGTCCTTCACCTGCTCGATGTCGTAGTGATCCTCGTCGAGCACCGCGCGGGCGTGGGCCAGGTCGAGGTTGTCGGGCGTGCTGACGGCCCAGGGCAGCGTCGCGAGCCACTCAAGGTACGTGCGGATGACGCCGTACTCGGCGGCCTGCGGCGGGAGACTCTCAAGGCGCTTCAGTTCGCGATCGGCCTGGACGCGCACCTCGTCCGGGAGCTGCGCCGCGTCGAGCTGCTCGCGCAGGGTCGCCGCCTCGGCCGCGACCTCGTCGAACTCGCCGAGCTCCTCCTGAATCGCCTTGAGCTGCTGGCGCAGGACGAACTCCCGCTGCCCCTTCTCAAGCTCCGACTGGACCTGCGACTGGATCTTCGAGCCGATCTGGATGACGTCGAGCTCGCGCGCGAGGATCTCGGCGAGGCGCCGCAGCCGCCGCTGGACGTCCGGCTCCTCGAGCAGCTCCTGCTTGTCCTCGGTCTTCAGCCGCAGCGAGCCCGCGATGAGATTCGCGAGGGTGACCGCATCATCGATGTTCGCGACGGCGACCTGAAGCTCCTCCGGCAGGTAGGGCACCTGCTCGACGATCTTCGTGAATGTCTGCTGGACGTTGCGTTCGAGCGCCGTGAGCTCCGGCGACTCACGCAGGATGTCGGGGATCTCACTGATCTCCGCGACGAGGTACGGCGACTCACGGGTCCAGTGGTCGATGCGCACGCGCTCGGCGCCCTGGACGAGGATCCGCAGGCTCCCGTCGGGCACCTTCATCATCCGCGCGATCGAGCCGACGACGCCGACCTCGTAGAGATCGCCGGGTCCGGGAACCTCAAGCTCGCCGTCGCGCGAAGCGACCATCACGAGCATCCGGTTGCCTGCCAGCACATCGTCGACGAGCTGGATGGACCGTTCCTGGCCGATCGCGAGCGGGATCAGCGTGTCGGGCAGCGGGACCGTCTCACGCAGGGGCAGCACCGGCAGCTCGCGCGGGATCGGCCGCTGACCGCCGATCTCGACGACCCGCTCGGGGTCGTCGGCGATGACCCCGATCACCGGCGCGGCTCCTGAGCGCGCGGCACCTCGATGCGCACGCTGCGCGGACTGTGCTCCTGCTGCGCGAGCGGCAGTTCGATCCGCAGGATCCCGTCGCGATAGACGGCCCGGGCCTCATCCGCCCGCACGTCGGCGCCGAGCGGGATCCCCCGGCGGAACAGGCCGGAGTCGATCTCGAGCTGCTGGTAGACGCGGCCCTCCTCGACGGCCGGTCGCCGATGCCCGGAGATCACGAGCTCGCGGCCGACGACCTCGAGCTGCACCTCGGTCGGGTCGATCCCGGCGAGGTCGGCGTGGACAACCGCACGCGGCGGATCGCCCTCGTAGAAGACATCGACCGCGGGGGAGAAGCCGCCGCGGTGGCGGCCGTGGAGGCTGCGCCGCCCGAAGACGTCGCCGAAGATCTCATCCATCTCCCGGCGCATGCGCTCGAAGTTCGCGAACAGGTCACGCTCCGACATGCCCCGCAGAATACCCCGGCGAACGCCGCCCGACTCGTCGGTCAGAGTTCGAGCACGACACCCGCGCGGGCGAGCTCGACCGGCGCACCAAAGGCTGCGGTGCCTGCCGCCTGCTGCGCGCCGGCGTCGATCTCGTCGCTGAAGTGCGTCAGCACCACACGTCGGGCGCCCGCGCGTCGCGCGTGTTCGCCGGCCTCGGTGGCGGTCAGGTGCCCGCGCAGCTCGCCGGGCTCCGGGTCGGTCAGCGTCGCCTCGATGAGCAGCAGGTCGGTGTCTCGCGCGAACTCGACGAGCGCGTCGTTCGGGCCGCAGTCGGCAGAGAACGTGAACCGACGACCGCTCGCGGGGGCCGTGAGTTCGACGGCGTTCGTGTCGATGTAGTGCGGCACCGGCGTGAAGCGCGCCGCGAGATCACCGAGCGCGAGGGACGCAGCCGGGTCGTACTCGGTGATGCGGAACGCCCCGTCGACGAGGTCCGCATTGCCCCACAGCTCGCTGAGGCGGCGCATGAGACTGATCCCGCCTGGCGGGACGAAGAGCTGCGGCCGTGCGCCCGCGCGCGGCCCGTACGTCAGGGCGTAGGCGAAGGGGACGAGGTCGAGGCAGTGGTCCGCGTGGAGGTGGCTCACGACGACGTGGTCGACGTCGCTGTAGTCCACCGCCTCGCGGAGCTTCGCGAAGACGCCGTTGCCGCAGTCGAGCAGCACCGTCGTCTGTGCCTCCTGCACCAGATAACCAGTGCACGCCCCGCCGGCGTCCTGCCAGGAGGGGGACTTGCCGAGAATCGTGATGTGCACGTCCGAGCCTCCTTGATCGCCTTGACGTGAGACTCTACGTGCCGTGGACGCGCTGCGCATCCTCCCGTCGATCCCCCTGGCCTCGGCGGGCCCGACCGCCGGCATCCTCTTCGCGCTCTTCGGCGTCCTGCTGGCAGCCAAGCTCGGCGACGAGCTCTTCAAGCGCATCGGACAGCCGACGCTCATCGGCGAGATCCTCGCCGGGATCGTGATCGGCCCGTCGGTCCTCGGCCTCGTCGACCCCGGCGAGACGCTGCAGGTGTTCGCCGAACTCGGCGTCGTCTTCCTCCTCTTCTGGGTCGGCCTGGAGACGCGGCTGTCCGACATCCGCGAGGTGGGCGGCGTGGCGACCCGCGTCGGCGTGCTCGGCATGCTCATCCCGCTGATCGCCGGATTCGGCGCGGCGAAGGCCTTCGGCGACAGTTTCGAGACGAGCCTCTTCGTGGGCGCCTCGCTCGTCGCCACGAGCGTCGGGATCACCTCCGCGGTGCTGATCGGACTCGGGGCGCTGAAGACCCGGGTCGCGCGGACGATCCTCGGCGCCGCGGTGATCGACGACATCCTCGCGATGGTGTTCCTGGCGATCGCCACCGGCATCGCCACCGAGGGGAACGTCGACGTCACGTCGATCGTGGTGGTCATCGCGATCGCGGTCGCGTTCGTGGTCTTCGTGGGCCTCGGCGGAACTCGCCTCGTCGCCCGCTGGCCGAGGATCTTCCACGCGCCGCGGTTCGCGCAGTCGCCGCTGATGCCCGCCGTGATCCTCTGCCTCGGGCTCGCCGCCGTCGCCGCGGAGATCGGCCTCGCGGCCATCATCGGCGCCTTCCTCGCCGGCATGATCGTCGCCGAGACCCGCAATCGGGACGAGTTCGAGCGCGAGGTGCAGCCGCTCTACGCCTTCTTCCCGCCGTTCTTCTTCGTCTTCATCGGCCTCAGCATCGATGTCGCCGCCTTCGCGGACGGGAGCGTCCTCGCCGCGCTCGCGGGCCTCACCGTGCTGGCCATCGTCACGAAGTTCCTGGGCGCCTGGATCGCCGCGCGACCGCTCGGCCGCCACGATGCCCTCGCAGTCGGCGTGGGCATGATCCCCCGCGGCGAGGTCGGCATCATCGTCGCCGGGATCGGTGCGACGAGCGGCGTGATCTCGAACGACCTCTTCGCCGTGATCGTCGGCATGTCGATCCTCACGACGCTCGCAGCGCCACCGCTGCTGCGCCGCGCACTCGCGCGCGGCGGTCCGGCCGGCTAGACGGCGTGCAGCGCCGCCTGCTCGTCGGCGGTCGGGAAGGTCCACGCGGCGCGGACCTGGCGCTCCTGACGGAAGACGAAGCGCATCTGGCGCGGCGGACGCAGGCCCTCCGGGTGGTCCGGGCGGAACGTCACGCAGGCGCTCTCGAGCTCCAGCGCGCACAGGAGGTTGCGCTGGAAGAAGCAGGCATCGCAGGATGCCTTTGCCGTCGTCGCCTTCGTTCGTGCCATCTGGTCCTGCGCCTTTCGTGCCTGCTCGTCAGTCGGTGTGGTCGGCCAGCGAAGCACACGCCACGAGGTGTGGCAACGGGCGTTCCCGCACCGCGCAGGTTTTTCATCCGCACCCCCGGTGACCGCAGGTCGCAAATCCCGCAAATCGGTCCCCAGCGGGCCGGCGCCCGTAGCCTGACGACAGATGGTCGTCTTGGTCACCGGAGCCAGCGGCGCGATCGGCACCGCGCTCATCCCCGCCCTCACCGGGAGCGGTCGCGTGGTGCGCGCGCTCGGGCGCGATCCGGCGCGGATCACCGCCGCGGGCCTTGACGCGGTCGTCACGGGCGATCTCTCGACCGGCGCCGGGCTCGACGAAGCGTTCAGCGGCGTCGACGTCGCCTATTACCTCGTCCACGCGATGGAGACGGCCGACGGGCACTTCGCCGATCGCGAACGGGAGCAGGCCGAGCGCTTCGCCGCCGCCTGCGCGCGCGCCGGCGTGCGGCGCATCGTCTATCTCGGCGGGCTCGTGCCGCCCAGCGGCCCGCAATCCGCCCACCTCGCGAGCAGGCTCGCGGTCGAGGAGGTGCTCCTCGCGGCCGCGCCCGAGGCGGTGGCCCTGCGCGCCTCGATTGTGATCAGCCCCACCTCGCGCTCGTTCCGGTTCCTCGTGCGCCTCGTCGAGCGCAGCCCACTCCTGCCGCTCCCGGCGTGGCGCTCCAATCGCACCCAGCCGATCGACGGGCGCGACGTGATCGAGCATCTGCTCGCCGCCGGGTCGTCCCCCGCAGTCACGGGCCCCCTCTCGCTCGACATCGCCGGGCCGGACTGCGTGACCTACGCGAGTCTCGTGGCGCGCATCAGCGACGCGCTGCTGCTCTCTCGCCCCGGGATTGCGCTGCCCTTCGCGCTGAACACCGTCGCCGGACCGATCGCGGCCGCCATCGCAGGCGAGGACCCGGCGCTCGTCGGCCCGCTGATGGAGAGCCTCTCGACCGATCTGCTCCCCCGGGACGACGCCGCCGACCGCCTGTTCGGGGTCGAGCCGCGCAGTCTCGGTGCCGCGATCGCCTGGGCGCTGCGTGCGTGGGAGTCGACCGAGGAGCTCGCGGCACGATGAGCGAGGTCCACGTCACCATCGAGATCGCCGCTCCGCCCGAGGCGGTCTGGGCGATCGCGCTCGACCCCGAGCGCCTCGGCGACTGGGTGACGATCCACCGTGCGCTCGGCGACCACGACCCCGGACCGGCCCGCGAGGGCCTGCGCATGGACCAGACGCTCACGCTGCGCGGCGCGCCATTCAAGGTCCACTGGGAGCTCGTCGGTTGTGAGGTGCCGGTTCGGGCCGAGTGGCGAGGGCGCGGTCCCGCAGGGTCGCGCGCCGAGACGGTCTACGACCTCACCCCCCTCAGTGACGGCGGGACACGCTTTTCCTACCGGAATGCGTTTCACACACCGCTCGGCCTCCTCGGCCGAGTTGCTGAACGAGCAGTGGCAGGGCACCTTCCGGAGGCAGAGGCTCGAGCGTCACTCGAGCGCCTCAAGGCCCTCTGCGAAGCGTCTTGACCGAGGTTTAGACCGCGGCCTTTTGCGTCACACCTTCGCAGAAGAGCTACCGCAACGGCGTGTCGCATTTCTATCAATCGGCGGCAAAGATGCGCAAAAGTCGAACGCTTTTGGTTACAGTTGCCCGCCGGTCTCAGAACCCGAACCAAGGACACACAGATGGCTGACTTCGTCGACGAGAAGCGACGCGAGATGGAAGCGCGGCTCAAGGAACTCCAGCCGCTCGTCGAAGAGTTCCACCGCCTCGAGGCGGCCGTCAGCGCCCTCGCCGGCGTGGGCACGGGCTCCGCGACACGCACCGCCGCGACCGCGACCCCACGCCGCCGCACACCCGGCACGGGCACCGGCCGCCGCGGGCGGCCGAAGGGCAGCGGCCAGCGCGGCAAGCAGGCGCTCGAGATCGTCCGCGCCAAGCCGGGCATCTCGATCCCCGAGATCGCCGATGCGATGGGGATCAAGCAGAACTACCTGTATCGCGTGATGCCGGGCCTCCAGCAGGAGGGCGCCGTCACGAAGAAGGGGAAGGGCTGGTTCCCCAAGGAGGCCTAGCGCCTCCGCGGGAACCTCGGGACGTCGGCGCAGGCGCGCACCCGCGCGCCGCGCCGCGTCCCCACTCGGGCTAGATCAGCCCGAGCTCCGCAACTGCGTCGCGCTCCTCGACGAGCTCGGCGGCCGAGGCGTCGATCTTCGCGCGGGAGAACTCGTCGATCTCCAGGCCCTGGACGATCGAGTACGTGCCGTCGCCGGCGCAGGTGCACGGGAAGGAGGAGATGATCCCCTCCGGCACCCCGTAGGAGCCGTCGGACGGGACCGACATCGAGACCCAGTCGCCGGCCGGCGTCCCGAGGACCCAGTCGTGGACGTGGTCGATCGCCGCGTTGGCGGCCGATGCGGCCGACGACGCGCCGCGCGCGTCGATGATCGCCGCGCCGCGCTTGGCGACGGTCGGGATGTACTCGTTCTCGTACCAGCCGCGGTCGACCAGCTCGATCGCGGGCTTGCCGTTCACGAGCGCGTGGAACAGGTCGGGGTACTGGGTCGTCGAGTGGTTGCCCCAGATCGTCATCTGCGTGATCTCGGTGACGCCGGCGCCCGTCTGCTGCGCCAGCTGCGCGATCGCGCGATTGTGATCGAGCCGCGTCATCGCGTGGAACCGCTCACGCGGCACGTCGGGCGCGTTGCTGGCCGCGATCAGCGCGTTCGTGTTCGCCGGGTTGCCGACCACGAGGATCTTGACGTCGCTCGCCGCGCCGGCGTTGATCGCCTCGCCCTGCGGACGGAAGATGCCGCCGTTGGCCTCGAGCAGGTCGGCGCGCTCCATTCCCGGGCCGCGCGGACGCGCGCCGACGAGGAGCCCGACGTTGGCGCCGTCGAAGGCGGCCTTCGGGTCGTCGTGGATGTCGATCCCCGCCAGCAGCGGGAACGCGCAATCGTCGAGCTCCATGGCGGTGCCTTCGGCGGCCTTGACGGCTGCCGGGATCTCAAGCAGGTTCAGATGGACCCGGGTGTCGGGGCCCAGCAGGTGGCCGGACGCGATGCGGAAGAGCAGGGCGTAGCCGATCTGGCCGGCGGCGCCGGTGACGGTCACCTTGACGGGAGTGCTCACGGAATTCGTTCTCCTGGATGGAATGGTGGGTGTGGCCTAGGCCATCGCCCGCTGAAGGTTTGCGTCGATCGACGCGAGGAACTGCTGGGTGCTCTCGTACGGCTGGTCGGGACCGATCAGCAGCGCGAGGTCCTTCGTCATGCTGCCGCTCTCGACGGTCTCGATGCAGACGCGCTCGAGGGTCTCGGCGAAGGCCGCGACCTCGGGCGTCCCGTCCATGCGCGCGCGCGCGGCGAGCCCACGCGTCCACGCGAAGATCGAGGCGATCGGGTTGGTCGACGTCTCCTTGCCCTGCTCGTGCTGGCGGAAGTGCCGCGTGACCGTGCCGTGGGCGGCCTCGGCCTCGACGGTCTTGCCGTCGGGCGTCATGAGGACGCTGGTCATGAGGCCGAGCGAGCCGAACCCCTGGGCCACGGTGTCCGACTGGACGTCGCCGTCGTAGTTCTTGCAGGCCCAGACGTAGCCGCCCTCCCACTTGAGCGCGGCGGCGACCATGTCGTCGATGAGCCGGTGCTCGTAGATGATCCCGGCAGCCTCGAAGTCGGCCTTGAACTCGGCCTCGTAGACCTCGGCGAAGAGATCCTTGAAGCGGCCGTCGTAGCGCTTGAGGATCGTGTTCTTCGTCGACAGGTACACGGGGTAGCCGCGATCGAGGCCGTAGCGCATCGATGCCCGCGCGAAGTCACGGATGGAGTCGTCGAGGTTGTACATCGCCATCGCCACGCCGCCGCTCGGGAAGTCGTAGACGTCGAGCTCCATCGGCGCGCTGCCGTCGGTCGGCGTGTAGGTCAGCGTCAGCGTGCCCGGCCCAGGAACCACGAGGTCGGTCGCGCGGTACTGGTCGCCGAAGGCGTGGCGGCCGATGACGATCGGCTTGGTCCAGCCGGGGACCAGGCGCGGCACGTTCGAGATGACGATCGGCTCGCGGAAGATGACGCCGCCCAGGATGTTGCGGATCGTGCCGTTCGGCGAACGCCACATCTCCTTGAGCCCGAACTCCTCGACCCGCGCCTCGTCCGGCGTGATCGTCGCGCACTTGACGCCGACGCCGTACTGCTTGATGGCGTTCGCCGCGTCGATCGTGATCTGGTCGTTCGTCTCGTCGCGCTTCTCGATCCCGAGGTCGTAGTACTTCAGGTCGACGTCGAGGTACGGAAGGATGAGCTGGTCCTTGATGAACTGCCAGATGATCCGCGTCATCTCGTCGCCGTCGAGCTCGACGATCGGGTTCGCGACCTTGATCTTGGACACGTGGTTCCTGTTCGGTTCCGGCAGGGCGGGCGCCCTGCGTTGAGCGCCCCGGATCGTAGCGGCGGGCCGGTGCGGGCCGATCGGCGGTCGCGGGGCATGCGCTCTGCGAGGATGGTGGTCCGTGCGCTCCGACCGATCGATCCAGCTCTTCCGCATCTTCGGGATCCGCATCGGCGCAAGCCCGAGCTGGTTCGTCGTCCTCTTCCTGATGATCTACTGGCTGTCGGGGTACTTCGGCGACGTTCTCGTCGGCGAATCGAACAGCACGGCCTTCCTCGTCGCGGTCCTCGCGACGCTCCTCTTCTTCGTCTCGCTTCTGCTCCACGAGCTCGGGCACGCGCTCACCGCGCGGCACTTCGGGATCGGCACATCCGGCATCGACCTCTGGCTCTTCGGCGGGGTCGCCAAGCTCACGCGTGACTCGAACACGCCGAAGGAGGAGTTCCTCGTCGCGGCGGCCGGCCCGGCGGTGACGGGCCTCATCGTTCTCGTCTGCGCCGGGCTCGGAGCGCTCGCCTCGAAGTTCAACGTCGTCGTCGACATCGCCCAGCTGCAGACGGTCGGCACCACCCCCGCGATCGTGCTGATCGGCTGGCTCGGCGCGATCAACCTCGTCCTGCTGATCTTCAACCTCATCCCCGCGTTCCCGCTCGACGGCGGGCGCATCGCCCGAGCCGTCGCCTGGCGCATGACCGGCGACCGCAACCGCGGCACCCGCTTCTCCGGGAAGCTCGGCATCGGGTTCTCGTGGCTCTTGATCGGCGGCGGCGCGCTGATCGCGGCGCGCGGCGACCTCGTCAGCGGCGCATGGCTCGCGCTGCTCGGCTGGTTCCTCGGCTCGGCGGCGCGCAGCGCCGTGCTGAGCTCGCGCTTCTCCGAGCGCCTCGACGAGGTCACCGCCGGTGATCTCATGGACCGCGATCCCCTCACGATCCCGGGGAGCGTCAGCGTCATCGCCGCCCGTGAGGAGTGGTTCGACCGTCATCCGTGGCCGTGGTTCGCGGTCGTCGACGCTCAGGGGCGACTCGAGGGCGTGCTCGACGAGACGACGCTCGACCGCGCGCTCGCCGACGGTCGCCCGGCGCTTCCCGTCCGGGACGTGCTCGACCCGGCAGCCCAGACGGGCGTCTGGGTCACGCAGGAGACGCCCGTCGGGTCGCTGCTCGGCAGCGAGGGCGTCCGGCGTCTCGGAGCGATCCTCGTGGTCGACGACCATGATCGGCTGTGCGGCGTCGTGAGCGCCGAACGACTCGGGCGCGCCATCTCCGCGGCAGCCGCGAGTCATTCGGGGCCTCCGGCCGTATAAGCTTCACAGTCCGCTTCCGTCCGTCGGCCCGTCGGCCACGACCCCTTTCGAAGAGACCATGCCCGCATACGACGTCCTCATCATCGGCGCCGGCCTCGCAGGCCAGCGCGCCGCCCTCGCCGCAGCCCAGAAGGGTGCGAGCGTCGCGATCATGAGCAAGGTCCATCCGGTCCGCTCGCACTCGGTCGCAGCCGCCGGCGGCATCAACGCCGCCGTCAACCCCGCCGACGACTGGCGCTCACACGCCTACGACACCGTCAAGGGCTCCGACTTCCTGGGCGACCAGGACGCCATCGAGATCATGTGCCGCGAGGCGCCGCTTGAGGTCATGCACCTCGAGCACATCGGTGTGACGTTCCACCGCAACGAGAAGGGCGAGATCGACCTGCGCGCCTTCGGCGGCGCCTCCATGAAGCGCACGGCTTACGTCGCGGACATCACCGGCCAGGCCCTCCTGCACGTCCTTTACGAGCAGATGATGAAGTTCCACGAGGTCATCGACCGCTACGAGGAGTGGTTCGTCACCTCGCTCGTCATCGATGACAACGGCCACTGCGTCGGCGTCGTCTCGCGCGACATCCGCGACGGCAAGCTCCAGACCTTCTCCGCCAAGAGCGTGATCCTCGCCTCCGGCGGCGCGGGCCAGTGCTTCAAGCCCACGACGAACGCGCTCATCTGCACCGGTGACGGCATCGCCCAGGCCTACAAGGCCGGCGCGCCGCTCATGGACATGGAGATGATCCAGTACCACCCCACGACGCTCGCGGAGAACGGCTTCCTCATCACCGAGGGTGCCCGCGGCGAGGGTGCGCACCTCCTGAACTCCAAGGGCGAGCGCTTCATGGAGAAGTACGCGCCGAACAAGATGGAGCTCGCGTCGCGCGACGTCGTCTCGCGCGCTGAGCAGACGGAGATTCTGGAGGGCCGCGGCGTCGGTCCCGAGGGCTCCGGCATCTGGCTCGACATCACCGTCGTCCCGAAGCGCCGCACACTCGAGGCGCTGCGCGAGATCGTGAACATCGGCAAGGACTTCGCCGGCGTGGACATCACCCGCGAGCCGATCATGATCCAGCCGGGGATGCATTACATCATGGGCGGCGTCAAGACCGACGTGAACGGCGCGACGCCGATCCCGGGCCTGTACGCCGCCGGTGAGGTCGCCTGCGTCTCGGTCCACGGCGGCAACCGCCTGGGTGCGAACTCGCTGCTCGACACGCTGATCTTCGGCCGCCGCTCCGGTGAGCACGCCGCCGAGCGCGCCGTCGGGATGCCGATGCCGACCGCCTCGCTCGACGCCCAGCGTCGCGATGAGGAGCAGACCGCCGAGATCCTCAGCCGCCCGAAGACCGGGCGCCGCGTCTCCGAGATCAAGGAAGAGCTCGGCACGACGATGAACCGCTACGTCGCCGTCTTCCGCGAGGAAGCCGGTCTGCAGACGGCTCACGAGATCGTCCGTCGTCTGAAGGAGGAGGCGAAGACCGCCTACGTCGACGACAAGGGCACCGTCTTCAACCAGGACGTGCTCGGCGCGATCGAGCTCGACTACATGCTCACGTGCGCGGAGGCGATCGTCGTCGCCGCCATCGAGCGCAAGGAGTCGCGCGGCGCGCAGTTCCGCACCGATTACCCGGAGCGCAACGACGCCGAGTGGCTGAAGCACATCGATGTCTCGCGCAACGGCGCTGAGACCCCCCACCTCTCCTACTCCCCGGTGACCATCACGCAATGGCAGCCGGAGGAGCGCAAGTACTAGCGACGAGCCTGGAGCCATGGCCGAGTTCACCCTGAAAATCCGCCGCTACGACCCCCAGTCCGGCGAGGCGCCGTACTGGGACGAGCACACCATCGAGCTGGAGCCCCACCGGTCGGTCCTTGAGGGCCTGCTGCAGGCGAAGGCCAAGACCGACGGTTCGATCGGCGTTCGCTGCTCGTGCCGTGCCGCCATCTGCGGCTCCTGCGGTGTGCGCATCAACGGCCAGCCCGGTCTGGCCTGCCACACGCACCTCGACGCGGCTGCGGCGCGCTCCGAGGACGGCGTGATCACCGTCGAGCCGATGGGCAACATGCCCGTCATCCGCGACCTGATCGTGGACATGGACGCGGTGCACTGGAAGAAGATCCAGCGCGTCACGCCGTGGCTCATCAACAAGACCCCGATTCCTGAGCGCGAGTACATCGTGCCGCGCGAGTCGATGGTCGACGTCACGCAGACGGCCGCCTGCATCCAGTGCGGCGCCTGCGTCTCGGACTGCCTGACGATGGAGGTCGACCCGCTCTTCGTCGGCCCCGCCGCGCTCGCCAAGGCCTACCGCTTCGTCGGTGACCCGCGCGACGCCGAGCACGAGAGCCGCCTGAAGGACCTCTCTGAGGACCCGCACGGCATCTACGACTGCACGCACTGCTTCAAGTGCATCGAGGCCTGCCCGAAGGGTGTCGCCCCGATGAACCAGATCATGCGCCTGCGCCGCATCGCCGGGTCCGACCACCACATCGTCGACCGCAACAACGGCCACCGTCACGAGGCCGCCTTCGGCACGCTCGTGAAGGACCACGGTCTCCTCTGGGAGGCCGAGCTCCTGCCGCGCTCGTACGGCGGTGACTCGTGGTTCGGCAAGTTCGCACCGGCCGCCGGGCTCGAGCTCGTCGCGTCGCTGCCCGCGATCACGAAGGCGCTGCTGCGCGGCAAGGTGACCCCGATGGGCGCGCTCAAGCCGCACAAGATCCCCAAGGAGGACCTCGCGGCCGTCCAGCGCATCTACGACGTCATCGAGAGCCGTGACGAGCGCATCGAATTGAACCTGTACATCACGGGCACCGACGCGGAGAACGCCGAGAACCCGGTCGAGACGGTGGCCGCCGCCGCGCCGAGCGCCGGCGACGAGGAAGGACTGACGCGATGAAGGTCGCCTACTGGCCCGGCTGCGTGAGCCGTGGCTTCACCCCGGAGCTCCACGGCTCGATGGCCAAGGTCGCTCCGATGCTTGACATCGAGCTCGTCCAGCTCGACCGCGCGAACTGCTGCGGCGCCGGCGTCATCGCCGAGCACAGCCAGGAGCTCGCCGACACCCTCAACGCGCGCACGTTCGCGCTCGCCCAGCAGGTCCCCGGTGCGGACCTGATGATGAACATCTGCTCGACCTGTCAGGGCGCGCAGGGCGAGTGCCAGGAGCGCCTCGACGCGAACGAGGAGTACCGCGCGCACGTCAACGAGACGCTGAAGGCGACGCAGGGCCTGGAGTACGAGGCCGGCATCATCAACAAGAACTTCCTCTGGGTGCTCGTCGAGGACATCGGCCTCGACAAGCTCAGCAGCCTGGTGAAGCGTCCGCTCACGAACCTCAAGGTCGGCCCCTTCTACGGATGCTACATCGTGCGCCCGACGAGCCGCCTGGGGATCAACAGCGAGAACCCGCGCGACACGTACCTGCCCAAGGTCATCGAGGCGCTCGGCGGCACGGTCATCGACTACGCCGGCTCGCACAAGTGCTGCGGCTTCCCGATCATCACGATGAACAAGAAGGCCTCGCTCGACCAGGCCGGCCGTCATCTCGGTGATGCGAAGGACGCGGACGCAGACTGCCTCGTCACGCCCTGCCCGCTCTGCCACCTGAACCTCGACCTGCAGCAGCCGCTGGCCGAGCGTCAGATCGGCCGCAAGCTCGACATGCCGGTCCTCCATCTCCCGCAGCTCGTCGGCCTGGCCCTCGGGCTCACGCCGAAGGAGATCGGCCTCCAGCGCCACGTCGTCAAGCCGACGAGCGTGATCGACTGGACCGAGGCCGTCATCGCCGGCGTCGCCGACTGAGGTCGGCAGCACAGCTGAGATTGTTCCCGAGGGGCCGCGCTGCGGCCCCTCGGTCGTTCCTCACTCCTCGACGCTGACGCCCTTCCAGAACGCCACGTGGCCGGCGATGTCGGCGGCGGCGTCCTTGGGCTCCGGGTAGTACCACGCGGCGTCGGGGTTCTCCTCCCCGCCGACCTTGAGCGTGAAGTAGCTCGCGGTGCCCTTCCAGCCGCACACGGTGTGCGTGTCGGTCTCCACGAAGAACTCGCAGTTGATCGAGTCCTTCGGGAAGTAGTGGTTGCCTTCGACGACGACGGTGTCGTCAGATTCGGCGATCAAGGCGCCGTTCCAGATGGCCTTCATGCCCGCAGTACGGACGCTGGGCCGCTGCGGCTCAGCGTCGGCCGACGAGGCCGCGCTCGACCGCGAGCTCGGCGAGCTGGACGGTGTTCAGCGCAGCGCCCTTGAGCAGGTTGTCGCCGACCACGAAGAAGTTGAGGCTGTGCGGGTCGCCGAGGTCCCGGCGCACGCGCCCGACGAACGTCTCGTCGCGTCCGGCGGCCTCCAGGGGCGTCGGGGCCTCTTCGACGACGAGGTTCGGGAAGGCGCGCAGGGCCGCGAGCGCCTCGTCGAGGTCCACCTCGCGCTCGTAGGTCGCGCGGACCTCGATCGCATGGCCGACCATCACCGGGACGCGCACGCACGTCGGGCTCACCGCGAGCACCGGAATCCCGAGGATCTTGCGGCTCTCGTCCTGGAGCTTCATCTCCTCGTCGGTGTAGCCGTTGGGGCCGATCGTCCCGAGCCGCGGGATGACGTTGAAGGCGAGGGTGTTCGCATGAACGCTCGACTCCACCTTGCGGGCGGCGGCTGCGCCGTCGTTGACGAGCGCGTCGATGTCCGCGGCGAGGACGGGCACCTGGGCTGCGAGCTCGTCGATGCCCTTCTGGCCTGCGCCGCCGGCCGCCTGATAACTCGTGGCGACCATCGCGGTCATGCCGAAGCGGTCATGCAGTGCCTTCGCAGGCAGCATGACCACCATCGTCGTGCAGTTCGGGTTCGCGACGATCCCCTTGCGCGCCGCGTCCATCGCCTCGGGGTTGACCTCGCTGACGACGAGCGGGACGTCCGGGTCCATGCGCCACGCGGAGGAGTTGTCGACGACGACGGCGCCGCCGGCGACGAACCGCTCGGCCCAGTCGCGGGAGGTGCCGCCGCCGGCGGAGAAGAGCGCGAGGTCGAAGCCGGCGACGGTGTCGTCCCGCAGCGGCTGGATGGTGCCGTAGCCCTCGAGCTCACGCCCGGCTGAGCGCTCGCTGGCGAAGGGGACGATCGCATCGGCTGCGAAGCCCCGTCGCTCGAGCGTGCGCAGCATGATCTGGCCGACCGCACCGGTGGCACCGACGACGGCGACCCTCATGCTGCGGATCCCCCGAACGGCTCCTCGACGCGGATCGTGTCCTCGCCGCTGAGCTCGAAGGCGCTGTGGAGCGCACGCACGGCGTCCGGCACGCGGTCGGCTGCCACGACGCAGGAGATCTTGATCGGGGAGGTGGCGATCATCTCGATGTTGATGCCCTCCTCGCCGAGGACGGTGAAGACCTTCGCGGCGACGCCCGGGTGCGTCTTCATGCCGGCCCCGATGACGGAGACCTTGCCCATCGCTTCGTCCGAGACGATCGCGGCGATGCCGAGCTCGTCGCAGAGCGGCTCGAGCGCCTCGCGCGCGGTGCGCAGGTCGTCGCGCGGCACGGTGAAGGACATGTCCGCCCGCTGACCCTCCGTCACGGGCTCGTTCTGGATGATCATGTCGACGTTCACGTTCGCCTCGGCGAGGACCGTCGCGATGCGCCCGGCGGCGCCCGGCGTGTCCGGAACCCCCTGCAGCGTGACGCGGGACTCCCCGGTCGAGTGGGTGACGGCGGTGATCAGCGGGTTCTCCATGGTCTCCTGCTCGGATACGACGATGGTGCCGGTCGATTCATCGAAGCTCGACCGGCAGTGGATGCGCACGCCGTGGTTGCGGGCGTACTCGACGCTGCGCAGTTGGAGCACGCCGGCGCCGGAGGCGGACATCTCGAGCATCTCCTCGAAGGAGACGCTGTCGAGCTTGCGTGCGTCGGGGACGATCCGGGGGTCGGCGCTGAAGACGCCCGGGACGTCGGTGTAGATCTCGCAGACATCGGCGCCCAGCGCCGCGGCGAGCGCGACGGCGGTCGTGTCAGAGCCACCCCGGCCGAGCGTCGTGACGTCGCGGTCGGTGGAGACGCCCTGGAAGCCGGCGACGAGCACGATCTCGCCCTGGCCCAGCGCTTCGAAGATCCGGTCGGCGCGCACGTCGAGAATGCGCGCCTTCGTGTGCGATGTGTCGGTGACGATGCCCGCCTGCGAGCCCGTGAGCGAGACCGCCTCCTGGCCGAGGTCGTGGATCGCCATCGCACAGAGCGCGCACGAGATGCGCTCGCCCGTGGAGAGGAGCATGTCCATCTCGCGCGGATCCGGCGTCTCGGACACCTCGAAGGCGTCGGCGATCAGACGGTCCGTCTCCTTGCCGCGCGCGCTGAGCACGGCGACGACGTCGTAGCCCTCCTCGCGCTTGCGCACGATGCGCGCAGCCGCGCGCTTGAGACGCTCCGCATCGGCGACGGATGTGCCGCCGAACTTCATGACAACGGTTCCCTTGCCCATCGAGATGGGAAGGATACGAAGCCTGCGCCCACCGCCGGGTGGCGGTGGGCGCAGGAGCGCGTCTTTAGGAGACGAGCTTCGCCTTCGCGGCGTCGAACTCAGCCTGCGAGAGGGCGCCCGAATCCTTGAGCGCGGCGAGCTTTGCGATCTCGTCGGCGGTCGAGGAGCCGGCGACCGACTTGATGTAGCTGTCGGTGGCCTGCTGCATCTCCTGCTGCTGCGCGATCGCACGCTGACGCATGCCGTCGCCACGGGCGATGAGGTAGATGAGCGCCGAGATCACGGGGATGAAGACGAGCATGAGGAGCCAGAGCGCCTTCGCGCCGCCGGACAGCTCATGGTCGCGGAACAGGTCCATGAGGATCGTCACGAGGATCCAGAACCACACGATGAAGACGAACGCCGTGAGGGCGATCAGGATTCCGTCGCCGAACTCATACGACGCAAGGACAGGTGCCATGCAGGTGCCTTTCATTCAGAGGATCGCGCATCCTGCGCATGACCGCCCAGAGGCGGACCGGCCGAGCTTACGGCCTTCGGGGGATGACTCGCACTGCTTCAGAGCTCGCGGCGGCCGAGCATCGCCCGGCCGAGCGTGACCTCGTCGGCGTACTCGAGATCCGAGCCGACCGGCAGGCCGCTCGCGAGGCGCGTGACGGTGAGCCCGGTGGCGCGCTCGTGGAGGCCCCGAGCGAGGTGCAGCGCCGTCGCTTCCCCCGTCGTCGTCGGGTTCGTCGCGAGCACGACCTCGCGCACGACGCCCGATGCGACGCGCCCGTAGAGCTCCTCGATCCGGAGATCCTCGGGATCGACGCCGTCGATCGGCGAAAGCGCGCCGCCGAGCACGTGGTAGGTCCCGCGGTATTCGTGGGTGCGCTCGATCGGAATGACATCACCCGGGTCCTCGACGACGCAGATGACCGCCGGGTCGCGGCGCTCATCCAGGCAGATCGTGCAGCGCGGCCCCTCCGCGAGGTTGAAGCACACCTCACACGTCCCGATCTTCTCCTTCACGTCGCGGATCGCGTCGGCGAGCGCCGTCGCCTCCGCCGCATCGGCGCGCAGGATGTGGAACGCGAGCCGCTGCGCCGTGCGCGAGCCGACGCCCGGCAGGCGGGAGAGCTCCGTGATCAGGCGCTGGACGGGTGGAGCGTGCACTGCGTGGGCTACATCCCGGGAAGCCCGAGCCCGCCGAGCCCACCGGTGACCGAGCTCATCCGCTGCTCGGCGACCGCCTGGGCCGCACGGATGCCCTCGTTGATGGCGGCGAGCACCATGTCCTGCAGCAGCTCCGCGTCCTCGGGGTCGATCGCCTCGGGGTCGATGGTGATCGCCTTGACGACGAGGTCGCCGCTCACGCGGACGGTGACCATGCCACCGCCGGCGGAGGCCTCCACCTCCTCGGTCTTCAGCTGCTCCTGTGCGGCGACCATGTCCGCCTGCATCTTCTGGACCTGCTTGAGCATCTGCTGCATGTTCGGCGGCTGGGGCATCAGGCTGGCTCCTCTTCGTGGTGATCCTCTGCGCCGCCGGGCTCGATCTCCTCGGCGGCGAACTCCTCGACCAGATGGGCGACGAGCGCATCGTCCTGCAGCTCGGCGGAGGCGACGACGTGCCCGTCGAGGGCACGCAGGGCGTAGTCGAGCCGCAGCCGGGCGCCCGTCAGCGCCTGGAGCGCCTCGCCGAGCACCCGGCGATTGTCGGTGCTCTCCGCCGCCAGGCGGTGGTTGAACGAGTCGTCCTCGGCGAAGGCGACGACGAGCACGCCGTCGTTGAGCTCCGCAGGGCGCGCGTTGCCGAGCGCTGCCCCGAGGAGCTGGAAGTCCTCTGAGACGGTCTGCAGGACGGCGGGCCAGATCTCGACGACCTCGGCGAGCGTGACCGACCGCGGGTCGCGCGTCGCCGTGACGTCGGGCTCCGCGGCTGCCTGCGGCTCGGGCTCGACGTCAGCGACGGGTGCAGGCTCGGGCAGCGCAGGGGCCGCTGCCGCTCCGGGCGCAGCCGCGACAGCTGCGACGGGCGCGGCGACCGCGGGCGCGGGCGCAGGCGTCGCAGCAGCGGCTGCCGGAACGCCGCCCTGGAGTGCGGCCTCGAGGCGGGCGATGCGCGCGAGGAGGGCCTTCGCCGACGCGTCGATCTCCGGTGTCGCCGCGCGCACGAGCGCCAGCTCGAGCTGCGTGCGCGCATCGGCACCGTCGCGCACTGCGCGCATGGCCCCACCGAGCAGATCGAGCAGCCGGACGAGATCGGTCTCCGTGACGACCTGCGCCTGCGCGGACAGGCGGGCGTCGCGCTCCGGGGTCACGCGCACGTCCGCGGGCACCTCGCCGAGGGCACGCACGATCAGCAGCTCGCGGGCGTGGACCTCGAGGTCGCGCAGCGCCGTCTGGAGATCGCGCCCGGTGTCCGCCAGCGACGCCGCAGCGCGCAGCGCGCCCGCCGCGTCATGGCTCACGACCGCGTCGATGGCGCCGAAGAGCAGGTCGTCCTCGACGGCGCCGAGCACCGCGACGACGTCCGCGGTGGCGATCGCGCCGTCGCTGTAGGTCACGAGCTGTTCGAGTGTCCCGAGGGCATCGCGGAATGACCCGGTGGCATGCCGCGCGAGCAGGGCCAGCGCATCCGGGGCGATCTCGATCCCCTCCTGCCCGGCGACGCGCCGAAGCACCGAGGCGAGCTGGTCGACCGTCGGCCGCGTGAAGTCGAAGCGGTGGCAGCGATCCACGACCGTGGCCGGCACCTGGTGCGCCTCGGTCGTCGCGAGCACGAAGTGCGTGCCCGGCGGCGGCTCCTCAAGCGTCTTGAGCAGCGCGTTCCACGCGGGGCCGGTGAGCATGTGGGCCTCGTCGAGGATGTAGACCTTCGCGCGGCCGGAGACCGGGGCGAAGGCGACGCCATCGCGCAGGTCGCGCACGTCCTCGACCTTGTTGTGCGAGGCCGCGTCCATCTCGATCACGTCGAGCGAGGTCGCGTTGCGGATCCCGACGCACGACGCGCAGACACCGCAGGGCTCCACTGTCGGCCCGCGCTCACAGTTCAGGCAGGAGGCGAGGATCTTCGCCATCGAGGTCTTGCCCGTCCCGCGCGATCCGACGAAGAGATAGGCGTGATGGACCTTGTCCTGCGTGATCGCGTTGCCGAGCGTGCGCACGACATGCTCCTGCCCGACCACGTCGGCGAAGGTCCGCGGACGGTGACGGCGGTAGAGCGAGGGACCGGCGGACACCTGGCCGAGTCTAGACCGCTGCGCGGCGCCGTCGAGACGGACGGCGGGGCCTGGGGGTAGGGTCCAACGACGTGGACGAGACGCTCCTGGAGAACCTCCTGCACTGGCTGCGAATCCCGTCGATCTCGACCGGCGGCGGCGACCCCGCCGAGATCGAGCGAGCAGCGCAGTTCGTCGTAGACCGCGTGCGCGAGGCCGGCGGCGAGGGCGACCTCGTGCGCATCGGAGCGGGCAACCCGATCGCCGTCTGTGAGCTGCGCGCCCAGCGCGAGGACGCCCCCACGGTGCTCCTCTACGGCCACTACGACGTCCAGTCGCCGGAGCCGCTCGGGGACTGGGACTCGCCCCCCTTCGAGCCGGAGATCCGCGATGGACGACTCTACGCGCGCGGCGCCTCCGATGACAAGGGCAATGTGATCCCCGTCCTGCACGCGGCGTGCGAGCTTGCCCGAGCCGGCGAGCTGCCCGTTCACGTGCGCGTCGTGATCGAGGGTGAGGAGGAGGTCGGCGGCGCCTCCTTCAGCGCCTGGACGAAGGCCGACACGCGCGGCGCCGACTGCGCGATCGTCTTCGACAGCGCGATGGAAGACGAGCAGACGCCCGCGATCTGCCTCGGCCTGCGCGGCATCGTCGCAGCGCTCGTCGAGGTGCGCACGCAGCCACGGGAGCTGCACTCCGGCCTCTACGGCGGGAGTGTGCTGAATGCGGCGCACGTGCTGCACAAGGCGGTCGGTCGGCTGCTGCCGGATGACCTGGGCCGCGTGCGCGACGAGCTGCGCGAGGGCGTCGCCGACCCGTCGGCGGCCGAGCGCGCCTCGTGGGCGGCGCTGCGCCCCGGCGAGGCCGTCCTGGAAGAGGTCGGCGCGACCCCGTTGCACCCAGGCGCCGGGGCCGAGTACCGCGTGCGCAACGGCGCCGAGCCGTCGGCCGAGCTCAACTGGTTTGAGGCCGGCGAGGCGCGGACGATCGTGCCCGCCACGGCACGCGCCTACGTGACCGTCCGCCTCGCACCAGGCCAGCGCTCCGAGCGCATCCGTGAGGTGGTCGAGGGGCTCCTGCGCGAGCAGCTCCCGCAGGGCGCGCAGATGACGATCGGGTGGCACCTCGGCGATCCGGCGCTCTTCCCGCCCGAGGAGCCGGCGATCCGCATCGCGGCCGCGGCGATCGAGCGCGCAACCGGGATGGCCCCGGTCTTCGTGCGCTCGGGCGGCTCGATCCCGGCGGTCGCCGACCTCGCGGCCAAGGGGATCCCGGTGATCGTGAGCGGCTTCGCGCTCGCCCAAGACCGCATCCACGCGCCGAACGAGTCCTACCGGCTGGCATCGCTCGAGCTGGGCGCCCGCGCGGGCCGCGAGCTGCTGCTGGCACTCGCCGATCTGCCGCGGGGCTGAGGCGCGCCGTGGTACGCACCGGACGCGTCGCAGCCGGCATCGTCGCTCTGGCAGGCGTGCTCTACGCGATCGCCGGTCGCGGGCTCGTCAACTACGACACGCTCTACTCGCTGGTCTGGGGGCGCGAGATCACCGAGGGCCGCACGCCGCAGCTGGACGCGCCGATCGCCCCGACGCCGCACCCGCTCGCAACGCTGCTGGGGATCATCCTTGCGCCGCTGAGCCGGGCTTCATCGAACGCCGTGCATGGCATGGCGACCCTCGACGTGACGATCGTGCTCGCGTTCCTCGCGCTCGGGGTCCTCGGATGGGTCGTCTACGAGCTGGGGCGCACATGGTTCGATCCGTGGGTTGGCGTGCTGGCCGCGGCAATCATCCTCACGCGCCGTCCGGTGCTCGACTTCGGTGCACGGGCATACGTCGACATCCCCTATGTCGCGCTCGTGCTCGGCGCGCTGCTCGTCGCCTCGCGCCGCCCGCGTTCTGGTGTGCCGGTGCTCGGACTGCTCGCGGTCGCCGGGCTGATCCGGCCGGAAGCCTGGCTCTTCTCGCTCGCCTATCTGGCGTTCCTCGTCTTCAGCGGCGAGCGCGACCTGCGGCGCCTGGCGGGGCTCTGCGCGCTGGCGGCCAGCGGGCCGCTGCTGTGGGTGCTGAGCGACTGGCTGATCGCCGGCAGCCCGCTGCATTCGCTGACCGGCACGCGTGACACCGCGCAGGAGCTCGGCCGAGTGACCGGCCTGCAGCATGTTCCCACGACCGTGCCACGCCGGCTCGGCGAGATCCTGCGCGAGCCGGTCCTGCTCGGAGCCGCGGGGGGCCTTGTGTTCGCGTGGCTCTGGCTGCGCGAGCGCGCGCTGCCCGCCGTCGCGGCCGGAGCGCTCGCGCTGGTCGCCTTCTGCATCCTCGCTGCGGCGGGCCTGCCGATCCTCGGGCGCTATCTGCTGCTCCCGGCGGCGATCGGCGCGGTGCTCTGCGGCGCAGGCGTCTTCGGCTGGCGCAGCCTCCCGCGGGGGGACCGGCGGCGGCAGCCCTGGGCCTGGTTCGGCCTCCTGACGCTCGTGCTGCTCGTGGCCTTCATCCCCTCGCAGGTCAACCGGATCGGGAACCTGCGCGACGCGCTGCACATCCAGGACACGATCCAGCAGGATCTGCGCGCGCTCGTGCACGACCCGCCCGCCGCGCTCAACCGCGCCTGCCCGGTCACGGCTGCGCCGAACCATCGCCCGGTGCCGCTGCTCGCGCTCTGGCTGGACGTTCCGGCGAGCAGCGTCGTGAGCCTCCAGGACGCCGGCGCGCCCGCCGTCGGGCAATACGCCCGGCCCGCGACGGCGCGGGTCGCCCGCGACTATGTGCTCGACCCGCGCGACCGGCGCGCAGCGATCCCACCGCCCCCGCCGGGCTTCCAGCTCGCCGCGCAGAACCGCTCCTGGCAGGTCTGGAAGCGCTGCCCTTAGGGCGCAGGCGTGCTCCGCGGCCAAGAGCCGCGAAGCGGACCGTGCACCCTCCTTCGAAGTGCGACCCGCGGGCGGCACACCGAGGCTCAGCTCCAGCTCGGGGATTCCCGTAACGCCCGCCGGCACCCGCTTAAGGCTGCTTCCTTCCGGACCTGACCTGGTTCACGGACCGACGTCGCACGGGACCCGGGCCATCAACGCCTCACTCGGCACGACGACACCGCAGGCCTCACCCCTCGAGAGGGGATTCAGCCTCGCTAGAGCGGATTGCGAGCGACAGGGCACCGCTACCTCCCCGCCTAGCACGGTCCGCGGGCCAGTCTAGGGGTCCGCTCAGGGAGCGGGGGCGCCGCCGTTGGTGACGGTGGTCGTCACCGTCGTCGGGGGGGTTGTCTGCGTCACCGTCGTCGGGGGGGTTGTCTGCGTGGCGGTCTGGGTGGTCGTGACCCCGGTTTCGGTCTTCGTGATCGTCGTCTCGACCGTCGTCGTCAGGCCGGATTTCGAGCCACCGTCATTCCCGCCGGCGATCAGGATCGCCGCGATGACGCCCGCGACGATGATCGCGACGGCCAGCGCCACCCACGGCCATGGGTTCGATCCGCCCGGATCCTGCGGCGTGAGCGGGTGGCCGTACTGGTCACGCCCGTACGGCGCCTGCGGGTCGTACGCCTGCTGCGGCTGTCGCGGCTGGAGGCGCTCGGTCGGGCTGTCGGGGCCGTAAGGCGGCTGAGAGGACATGCCCCCAACGTACCCCGCAGAACAGACATGGACGCACAGCGGCGGCCGATCCCTTGGGGGACCGGCCGCCGGGTGATGCGGTGCTGAAAGATCAGCGGCGGTTGGGCGGCGCGGGCAGCACCGACTGGAACGCGGCCTTCACGTCCGCGGCGCTGACGCCGAGCTTGGCTGCGAGGGCATCGGCCATCCCGCCGGGCCGAGGCATGCCGCCGGGCGCGTGCGCCGCGCGGAGACCGTCGAGCGCAGTCTTGACCGCTGCCTCGTCGAGGCCCAGCCCGGTCGCGAGCGCCGTGACGAGCTTCGCCTCACGGGCAGCGTTCGGTCGCGGACCGTGATGCCGACCGCCGTGACCGTGGCCGCGCGGAGCATCGGCCGGCCTTGCGGGGCGGTTCGCATCGAGGATCTCCTTGACCTTCGCAACGTCCGCGTTCAGCGCGGTCGCAATGTCCTGCGCCATCTTCCCGCCGCGGTCACCGCGGGGTCCGCCATCGACGGGCCTCGCGGGGCGGGTGCTCTCGAGCGCCGCCTTGAGCTGAGCCGACGTGACGCCGAGCTTCGCCGCGATCGCGTCGACCTGCGCCGTCGTCAGGCGCCCCGGGCCGCGGTGCGGCCTGCCGGCGCGCTTGCCGGCCTGCGTGGTCTTCGCCTTGGACGACTTCTCCGTCGTCGAGCCTGCTCCGTGGGCTACGCCGATGGCCCCAGCGGAGAGGCCAAGCAGTGCTGTGGTGGCGAGCGCGGCGGTGAGTGTGCGGGATCGGATCATCATGGTCTGTCTGGCTCCTTGGGTGGGGGACCGTGCCTGCTGTCCCCGGTATTGATCGCGCCTGAGGGTGAGAACGTTATGTGAGACCTCTGAGAGTTCCCTGAGAGCGAGGACGCTCCGCAGGCCCATCTCCCTCGCTAAAGTGCCGATCTCCCGGGCGCGTAGCTCAGCGGGAGAGCGCTCGCTTCACACGCGAGAGGTCGCTGGTTCGAAACCAGCCGTGCCCATCAAAAACCCTTTGAAATCAACCTCTGCGAGGTCACGGTTCGATACCAGCTGAATCTCCCGCGTTGATGGAGCGTGGTCTACCGCTGGCTAGTTTGGTTTGTGTGGTGCTAACAACTGGTGCTGGTCACCGTGCCGTTGGGGCAGGTCGCGTAGAACCAGGTAGCGCCAAAGCGGTTGCCGCCGGAAAAGATCGCTCCGGTCAGGTTCGCGTAGGTCAGGTTCGCGCTGACTAGCCACGCGCCGGTGAAGTTCGCGCTAAGCGGATACGCGTAGGTCAGGTTCGCGCTGACTAGCCATGCGTAGGAGAGGTTCGCGCTGGTCAGGTTCGTGTTGGTCAGGTTCGCGCTGACGAAGCTTGCGTAGGTCAGGTTTGTGCGGGACAGGTTCGCGTCGGTCAGGTTCGCGCCTCCCAGGTCCGCGTTGGTCAGGTTCGCTCCGGTCAGGTTCGCGCCGGCCATCTGCGCGCCGAGCAGGTTCGCGTAGGCCAGGTTCGCGCCGGTCAGGTTCGCGCCGGTGAAGTTGGCTCCGCGCAGATCCGCACCCGAACAGTTTGGGTTGCATGACGGCGCGGCTTGTGCCTGAGCGGGAACAGCCCTTCCCTGCTTGGGGGTGTAATTATTAAGTTTTGCGCCTTTGAGGTTCGCTCCGCGCAGATCAGCTCCCCGCAGGTCAGCTCCCCGCAGGTCGGCGTAGCGGAGATCAGCTCCACGTAGGTTCGCGTGGCGCAGGTTCATGTGATGGAGCACGCTGTGATGCAACACAGCCCCGCGCAGATCCGCCTCGTGAAGGTCTTTGTGATGGCAGCTCGTGTGATGCTTGATCACGCAGCCCTTGACGGTGCGTGCCTCAGCGACACCCGACACAAGGACGCACGCAGACACCGCAACAATTAGAACCCGCAGAAGAGAACGCATCACGGAAAGATACGAAACCGGCCGAGCGAGTGCGCAAGTACGGCGGCGCGCCCAGCACCTTGCTGACCACAGCGCCGGCTGCTCATAGGTCGGCCTACGGGTAGCAACCGAGTAGCGAGCCCCAGGCTTTCGGTAGCAACGCAGTAGCAACCACCCCGCATCGCCCGCCAACGCGGCGATCCGAACCAGCCGTGCCCATGAAAAGCCCTTTGAGATCAGGCTCTGCGAGGTCACGGTTCGATACCAGCTGAATCTCCCGCGTTGACGGAGCGTGACGCTACCGCTAGCTAGTGGGAGAGCAAAGCTGGGCTGCAAGCTCGGGCGCAACGCTCGCCTCGCACTGAAGAAGTGCGCGATCACGGTCGACGTCGAGACGCGCTCCACGCCTCGCGTCGGCTCGCCCCTAAGCGGCTCCCGAACAATCGTAATTCCTCGTAAGCGTTAGCAGCAACCAGCGTGTGGCGCCGCGCTGGCCTGCCACACTCGGCTGGTGGCGTGGATACGACTTGCCGCGATCATCGCTTCTTGCAGCGGGCTACTGGCGCTGCCAACCGTGGCGGGCGCCGCAACGCGCGAGCTGACGCTCTCGCCGTCGGGTTCGGACTCCGCGAGCGGCAGTCGCAGCGCTCCTCTGCGCACGCTCGGCGCAGCCTGGCGCAAGATTCCTGCGGGCAACTCTGGAAGCTGGCGACTGCGCCTGAAGGCTGGCAGCTACCTCAGCGGCGCGCCGGTCTACTGGGAGCACAGGAGCGGGCCGATCACGATCGAGAGCGTTGACGGGCGCGGCGCGGCGCGACTAGCGGGCATGAACGTTTACCGCGTGAACGGGCTGACGCTGCGCGGCCTGCGACTCGACGATGGCGGCGACGTGTTCCACTGCGAGCAATGCAAGCGGGTCCTGCTCGACCACGTGACCCTGCGCGGCCACGGCGCGCAAGAGACGATCAAGATCAACCAGTCGAGCGACGTTACTGTCGCCGATTCGGATGTCGGCGGCGCCGGTGACAACGCCTTCGATGCGGTCGCAGTGCGGCGCATCAAACTACTGCGCAGTCACTTTCATGACGCAGGTGACTGGTGCGGCTACGCCAAGGGCGGCTCGACCGAGGTGATCGTGCGAGGCAACCTCTTCTCGGAGTGCGGCACTGGTGGCTTCACGGCAGGGCAAGGAACAGGGATGCAGTTCATGGCCTCGCCTTTCACTCACTACGAGGCCAGCTCGGTGCTGATCGAAGGGAACAGCGTGCGCGACACCGAGGGCGCCGCGTTCGGCGTTAACGGCAGTGCCAACGTGCTAATCCGCAACAACGTCGCTACTCGGGTGGGCGCCCGCTCGCACGTACTTGAGGTGGGCTACGGCAGCCGCTCCTGCGACGGGCGCCCAGGCGACGCGGGCCGTAGCCGCTGCAATAGCTTCATCCACGCCGGCGGCTGGGGAACGACGGTCGTTGACGACGGCGACAACTTCATCAGGGTTCCCAACCGCAACGTGCTGATCTACGACAACGTGATCTCAAACCCCGTAGGCGCCGCGAGCCAATGGCAGGTCTTCTCAGTGGCGGGCGCACGGCCGGGCGCCAGCGGCGGCGTGCCGAGTGGTCGCCGCGCCGATGATGGGCTGCGGATCGTCGGTAACGCGATCTATGACGGTGGTCCCTCCCACTCACTCGGGATCGGCGACGAATCCTGCCGCGTGGGCTCAAGCTGCACTCCTGCGCAGGTGCGCGCAGCTAACGAGATCAATAGGCGTAGGCCAACGATCGTCCAGCGCAGCAGCGGCTGGCTGAGCGTCACCGGCTGGGCTGCCGCACTAACGCGGCACCGTGCACCAGTCCCGTCGCTGAGCGGCCGCGTTGCTCCTGAGCCGCGGCTCTGGCGGCTTTGGCCATAGACCAGCGCTAGTGCCGGAAGTGGCGCTCGCCGGTGAAGACCATCGCCGTACCGCGCTCGTTGGCGGCGGCGATCACTTCGTCGTCGCGGATTGAGCCGCCGGGCTGAAGCAGCGCTGAGGCGCCGCCGTCGAGCGCGCCG